>JAABUN010000171.1_pt1 | contig 163728 bp, 177 predicted proteins | sample 5559311 | NCBI WGS metagenome assembly JAABUN01 (sample SAMN10711877, study PRJNA513370) | rock metagenome | isolation source: Antarctica rocks | place: Antarctica: Victoria Land, Siegfried Peak sud
TCACCTCGGGTGGGAACCGGAAGCCGGCGAACGCCGATGACGCAGTCTCGATCGGCACGCGGGACCGGTGACGCTTCATCCCGACACCCTCGCCGCCGAACATGGGATCAGCCAATGCAACAGTGCCTTCTCGTCCGTGCTCGACGTCGATGAGGCTGAACCACAGGAAGGCAAGGTCGTAGCCCTCGGGATAGAGGCCGGCCCATTCCCAGTCGATCAGCGTCATCCCGTCGGGACCCTGCATCACGTTGCGAGCGGTGAGGTCGCCGTGACCGAACCGCAGTCTTGTGTGGGCGCTGATGGCGATTGCGAGCAGTGTGTCGGCTTGCCCTCCGGTCAGTAGTCCGGCTCTCCGAGCGAGCGCCAGACGCCGCTTTGAGTTGTATCGGCGAAGCCACCGACGGTCGGGGTTGTACTCCCGCAGCTGTTCCGCGAGATCGACCATCGCATCGATCTGTTCGACGGAGAGCTCGACTGGATATTTCGGCCCAAGCGGCTCGCCGGCTACGGCTCTGAACGTCAGGCTCCGGTGCTGCACATCGTGGCCGAGGAGTAACGGCGATCGCACGGGCGGACGGTGTGCGCGCAACAGTCGATTGACGCGTAGCTCGTTGTGGAAGCGTCGACGAGCGGCTGTTCGTCTCACACCTCGGCGCCAGCCAGATCGTCGTGATCAACACCGACAACCTCACGGTCGAGCGCACCATCGACAACGTCGCGTCCGTGCACGGCGTGCTGGTCGTGCCCGCGCTCAACCGCCTCTACGCGGCGGTCACCGGTACCGACCACGTCGTGACCTACGACGCCACGTCGCTCGAAGAGCTGAACCGGGTCTCGACCGGTCGCGCGCCCGACGGACTCGCCTATGACCCCGACACGAACGCCGTGTACCTCTCCAACGAGGCCGGCTCCACCGTCACCGAGATCGACGCCACCACCGGCGCGCACCGAGCCGAGATCGACGTCGGCGGTGAGGCCGGCAACGTCGCCTACGAACCCACCAGCAAACACATGCTGGTCGATGTGCAGTCCCGCGGCGACCTCGTCGTGATCGACGCCGCTGAGCGGCGGGTCCTCGAGCGCCACGCACTGCCCGGCTGCGACCACGACCACGGCCTCCAGATCGACCCTTCACACAACCGGGCGTTCGTCGCCTGCGACGGTAACGCGGCGCTGCTCGAGCTCAACCTCACCACGTTCACGGTCACCGCGACATTGCAGACCGGCGCTGACCCCGACGTGCTCACCCTCGACCCGGCCAGTTCCCGGCTCTACGTGCTCGCCGAGAGCGGCATCGCCACCATCATCGGCACGTCCGCCCAGCCCGCCACCCTCGTCGCCCGCGCCACCCTGGCCGACGGCGCCCACTCCGGCACCGTCGACCCCACCAGCCACCGCCTCTACGTCCCCATCGCCAACGCCAACGGGCACCCGGTGCTCCGGGTCCTCGCCCCGGAGGGACCATGACCTCGGGCTTCGCGACCCTGCACATTGCGGTCACCGTGCTCATCACCGCCGCGCTGTCGATCCCGGTCGCCGCGGCGCTGCTGCGCGCTCCGAAGGCGGAAGCCGTCACCGCCGCGCTCGTCGCCGGTCTCACCACATTCGGCTGGCGGCTGGCGGCCAACGTCGACGCCCTCAACGCCGATGGCGTGCCGTGGGTCAGCGCCAACGACGCCCTTGCCCCGGTGGTGACCTACGTGACGCTCGGCATGTACGCGTCGCTGCGGCCACCAACGGACACGAGGCGCTTCGAGCAGCTGCGCGTCGCGCTGGCCGCGGTCGCGTTCGTGGTGAACGTCGTCGCCATCTGACGCAGCCGGTCAGGTGGGTCCGTCGTCGTGGATCAGCAGGGCGCCGTCGTGGACGGGCACGAAGTTGGCTCCGGAGTCCTTGTCGATGACCATCCCGTACGCCCACAGCACGAGGTAGATGGCCCCGCCGCCCACCAGGAAGATCTTGCTGGATCCGACGGCCTTGGCCGCAGCCAGGCCGGCGACACCGAAGAGCAGGTGCACGACGTTGTGCAGCACGCTCACCTCGAATAGGCCGAGGAGCTCGGCGGCGGAATCGTGACCGGCGACCTTGAGGTCACCGATGTGCTGGGTGACGCCGGGGACGAAGCCGAGAATGCCGATGAGCAGGAACGTGGCGCCGACGGCTCCGGCAGCCAGCTGCAACGAATGACGGCGCGTGTCCTGGTTTGGTTGGTGCCATGTTGGCCCTTCCCTTCCTGCCGATCGTGGCGGTCGGTCGCCGATGTGCTGCCTGTGCTACGACGTAACGTACCCGCACGGATGACGACGACGTCGCGGGTCTCGGGAAGGAGGCGTTCCGTGGGCTCCGTTAAAGAAGTGAATCGGTCCTTGTGGGTGGCGACGACGGACGGTGCGGAGATCAATGTCGGCCCGGGCCTGTTCGACGGCCGAGGGTCGACGTTCGACGCCGTCGTGGTCGGCGCCGGGGTGGCTGGACTGACCACGGCGAGGCTCCTGGTCGACACGGGGGCGAGGGTCGCCGTGCTCGACGCAGGTCCGGTGGCGGCGGGCGTCACCGGCTACACCACGGCCAAGGTCACCGCCCTCCAACGGACCACGGCGGGTGAGCTGGTCGAGCGGCACGGCGCAGAGCGCACCACCGCCTACGTGCAGGCGAACGCCGCGAGCGTCGAGAAGGTGGCAGAGCTGGTCGCCGCCGACGCCATCGACTGCCAAATGGAGCGAGCGCCGGCGTGCACGTACACATCGGACGCGGCAAGGATCGGTGACATCGAGGCAGAGCTTGGCGCCCTGCGCGCCGCCGGACTGCCTGCCCGCATGGACAGCGCCACGGAGTTGCCTTTCGCCGTGGCCAGCGCCGTCTGGCTTGACGAGCAGTTGCAGTTCCACCCCCGCAAGTACTGCCTCGGTTTGGCCGGAGCCGTCATGGCCCGCGGCGGGGTGGTGGCCGAGCACACCACCGTGGTCGATGTGACCGAGGACGGCTCGGGATGCACGGTCGCCATTGCCGGCACCGACCAGGTGGTGCGGGCCCAGCACGTGGTGCTCGCCACCCACCTGCCCTTCCCGCTGGCGGGGGAGTACTTCGCCCGGGCTCATCCCTATCGCTCCTACGCCATGGCCGCCCGCATCGCCGGCGAGCGGCCGCGAGGCATGTATATCTCGGCAGAGTCGCCCACCAGGTCGGTCCGGTCCGCGGCTGACGGCTGGATGATCATCGGGGGTGAGGGCCACAAGGTCGGCCAGGACCCGGACACCAGGGAGCGGTACGCAGCGATCGAGGCGTTCGGGCGCGAGCACTGGACCATCGAGGAGATCGGGTACCGGTGGTCGGCGCAGGATTTCGAGACCATCGACGGGTTGCCGTACGTGGGCAAGCTCACGAGCGCTCATGAACGGGTGTGGGTGGCGACCGGATTCCGCAAGTGGGGCTTCTCCAACGGTACCGCCGCGGCAATCATCCTCACCGACCTGATCCAGGGCCGCGACAACCCGTGGGCGGAGACGTTCCGGTCCACGCGGCTCCCGCCAAGGACCGGGCTCAAGACGCTGGTGTCCGAGAATCTGGACGTTGGCAAGCACTTCGTGGGCGACCGCTTGGCGGCGATGAGACCCCCCGCATCCGACACCCTGGCGCCGGGAGAGGGCGGCCTGGTGGAGCTCGAGGGTGAGACGGTGGCCGGCTACCGCGACGAGGACGGGACCCTGCACGCCGTGTCCGCCACATGCACCCACCTGGGCTGCAAGGTTCAGTTCAATACGGCCGAGCGGTCGTGGGACTGCCCCTGCCACGGCTCGCGATTCGATGCCGACGGGAACGTGCTCCAGGGCCCGGCGCTCGAACGGCTCAAACCCATCAAGCCCTCGGCCACGCCTTCCTGAGCCTGCGCTGCGGTGCTTCATGCGGGACCCGCACGGCTTCTGCCGCCATGTCGTCGAGCCCGGGCCCGTGGCGGCGACGGGGCATGGGCGATGGGGAATGGGCGGGGACGCAACGGTAGCGTCGGGTCGGTGAAGCGCCGTCGCGGCAGCAGCAGGCAGACCGCCACGATCGACGCGCCGGCCGACGCCGTCTACGTCCTCATCGCCGATCCTGCTCGACGGGTGGACTGGCTGCCCGAGCTCGCCGTCACGTCGGGCGGCGACAGGATCCTCGAGACCGGTGACCGATGCGATGGCGAGTCCGAACTCTTCTTTCATCGGTTCATGGGGGAGCAGCGAGGTGGTGGACGCCGCCTCGGGTCGCTTCCTCGAGGAAGAACTGGTGGTGGAGCGCGCCTGCGCAGCCGGTGGGAGCTGTCGCCGGACGGGCCGGGGCGCACAACCGTCACCCACACCCTCGAAGTCGACTTCCCGCAGGGTCCCCTCGCCGGGGTGGCCCGCTGGGCCCTCATGCGCAGGCTGGACCGCTTGCAGTGCAAGGGTCTCGACGGCTCTGTTGCATTGGTCTGGACTGAGCCGCGTCCGATCGCAGCGCCGGCGAGCGAGATCCGGTTAGAGCGCCGATGTGAGCTCATCGAACGCTGTTGCAAGGTGGAGCCCGGGCCGGGCTTGGGTACCGAGTTCGTAGTGATGCCGTCCCAGGTTGTGGATGAAGGCCTGTCCGCGGATGATCGCTGTGGCAGTGCGGTGGCGTTTGAGCCCACGCATCGGGCGGAGTGGCGCCTTCAATCGGCCGTGGTCGGCTTCGACCCGGTTGTTGGCGTACTGGTCGGTGTTGTGAAACGCCGGCGGTGCGGGTTCGTCGATGGCACGCCGGAGCGCTGGTGCCTTGTCGGTGACGACTTCGGCCGGTTCACCGTGGTCGCTGAGCGCCTGCCTGAAGAACCGTCGTGCCGCGGCGGTGTGCGTCGTGGTGACACGAAGACGTCGATGACCTGGCCGTTGTGGTCGACCGCCCGGTACACCTACCGCCAACAGCCAGCGACCTTGACATAGGTCTCATCGACGAACCAGCGGTCCCCCACCGCGTGCCGGCACGGCCGCGCCGCCTCGATCAGCAGCAGCGTTGAACCGGTGCACCCAGCCGAACAGCGTGACGACCTCGACCTCGACCCCCCGCTCGGCCAGCAGCTCCTCGAGATCCCGGTACGACAACCCAGAACCGCAGGTACCACCGCACCGCCAACACGATCACCGCAGGCGGGAACCCGGAAGCCCGCCAACGACGATGCTTCGGTCTTGATTTGCACACCGGACCGGCGACCCTCCATCCCGACACCGTCGCCGCCGGTCACGAGATCAGCCAATGCAACAGTGCCGCTTGCGACCACGAGACGACCCGGGTGCAGGTCGGGTCGTCCCTCGAGCGCTCGCAAGACCCAGGTGTCGCCTGGGTCCAACAGATTGCCGTCGTAGTGCACGACCAGATCAAGGTCCTCCACGTCCTCGAAGCTCGCCAGGTTTGCCCACGTCGTGCGGCCGAGCGCCTGGTCGGGCCACTCGCATTCGGACCACGCACTAAGGACTGCGTCGCCCAGCGCAGAGGAATCGGCCGCCCCCTCAGCCAGGCACATCTCAACGTAGCGGCGATCATCTGCGGCGCACGTAACGAGCCAGTCTGCGAAAGTCCGCGGTGATTTCGGTGTCAAGAGAGGTGACAAGTGACTGTCTCGACCCGCGCGCTGGCCGCCGATCGGACGGCACCTCCACTACAGGCGGCCGGTTTCTCGAGCCCATGCAGCGATGTCCGGCCAGTTCCAAGCAGGCGAGCCACTCACCGTCCACCGGGGGTCTGGAAGGACCTTGCGCGTTCGCCACACCGCGGCGGTCTGCCTCTTCACCCCGAGGCGATCGGCGATCTCAGCGAGGCCAACGGGTTCGCACCGTCTATCGTTCATTGACACCCCGTCGATCATGCCTGTAGATTACTGATTGACAGTGACAGTGGCCCCGGCGGTGCGGAAACACCCCGGGGCCCGGCCGAGACCTGAAAGGAGGTCCCGACATGATCGATCGTACGCGACCTACCTCGGCTTCGACCGGCCTCGCCACAGAGGTCGCTCTTCTGCGCGGCGACCTGCTCGCTGAGCAGGCGCAGGAGCACCAGTGGGAGCGGACCTCAGCCATCATCGACCGGTTCTGCCTATTTGCCTCAAGCGGCCACGGCGTCCGATCGCTTAATCAGGTCACACCCGGGGTCGCTGAGGGGTTCGTTCGCTCAACCACCGGTGCAGGCGACGGTCCGAGCATCTCGACGATGCACTGGCGACGGATTGCGTTGCGCTTGTTGTTCCGGGCCGCGCGCCAAGCAGGACTCGTCGATGGAGACCCGTCATTGGACGTCGAGCTGCCACCTCGGTCGAGCCTTGGAACTCGTCCAGTCACCGATGACGAGGTCGCGCTCTGCCGATCTGTGGCGCAGTGGTCGTTGAACGGGTCTCGGCGCGCTGCGGTGTGGGCGCTGGCGGAGGCGACGTGTCGTTCTTCGGAGCTGCCGCGCGTCACGGCAGACGATGTTGACCTCGCTGCGGGGCGGGTCTGGATCGCAGGTGGCAAGGCGACCGCTCAGCGCGAGGGGCAGCTGACTGACTGGGGGATCGCACAGGTCCGGGCACGGGTCGAGGAACTCGGCGACCCGACGCGGCCACTCGTGTACGCCGGTCTTTCCCCCACCGGTGCAGGCCAGGTGTCAGGCGCCTGCGCACTGGTTGATGTGCTGACCCGGGCTGGGTTGCACCATGAGCCGGATGTGCGTCCGGGCTCGGTGGCTGCATGGGCCGGACGGCGAGTGCTCGAGGAGACCGGGCGGATCGACCTTGCCGCACGGGCGCTCGGCGTTCGCAGCCTCGACCGGGCAGCCGGGATCGTGGCATGGGACTGGCGTACCGCTCCGGAGCCGGACACCACGTGACGTCTCCGGTCGGGGTCTCTGCGTTCGAACGGCTCGAAGCGCTCGTGGCGAACGACGCGCTCTACGAGCTCGCGGACGCGGTCCCCACCCCCGACCCCGCCGCCGGCGGTCGTCCCCGGATGTTCCCCGTGTACATGTGGCTCCTCTACGACGCCCTCCTGTCGGTCTGGGGATCGGCCCGACGCGTCGAAGCCGAACTGGCGCATCCGATCGTCTGGAACCAGCTCCGCGCTCTGATCAAGGCGCGGTTCCCCGATGACCCCGAGCGGTGGCTGCCGGCGAAACCGATGCGCCGCTGGCATTACCTGTACGGACGCACCACCTGGCTCACGAATCCGGCCGTGTTCGCCCAGCTCCACGGTATTCACCGGCGCTGCGCCATCGACCAGGCCAGTTCCCTTGGGCTGCTCGACCCTCAGGCTCCGGGGTCGTGGACCCGGCCTGACCTGTCACGCATGGTCTACGCCGACGGCAAGGTCGTGACACCGCTGTTCCGCGGCAAGCCCGACACCCGGATCCTGAACCGCAAGACCGGCGAGATCCGCACCCCACGGTTCGAAGCCGACGCCGGGCTGCACTTCGAGGGCACTGGCGAGACCGCGTGGGGACTTAAATTCGTGCTCGTCGCGGTGCGGACCACCGACGTCCACGGGCGGATCATCCTCGACACCGACTGGGTCCCCTCCCCCGGCGGCGAAGCCGCCACCGCCATGGACTCCATCACCCGCATCGCCGCCGACACCCCGGGTCTGCAGGGCGTCATCTACGACGGCGCCCTCCGAGGCGTCCACCACCAACGCCTCCTCCGCGACCTCGGGATCCTGTCGGTCAACAAGGTCTCGGCCACCACCGGCACCGGACCCCGACGCAAGGGCCGGGTCCGCGTCGAGAAGTCCACGTTCGTCGAACAGCGCACCATCACCGCACCCGACGGCACCAAGCACACGATCGACCTGTTCGCCCGCGCCGGCGCCATCGGCTTGACCACCATGACCGACACCGGCGAGAAGCTCTTCACCGAACTGCGCCGCATCCGCACCAGCCGCAAGGCCGACAAGATCGGCACCTTCCGCTGGTACAACCACTACCGGCTCCCCGGCCACCTCGGCGGCGGTGTCATCACCGTCCGGCTCCACGGCAACGACGAAGACAAGGTCCGGAAGTTCAACCGGACCGAGAACGTCCGACCCATCGCACCCAGCGACCCCGACTTCCGCGCCTTGTACAAGCGACGCAACGACGCCGAAAGCATCAACCGCGCGTATGACGACACCCTCTGGCTCCGCCGAGCCCGCTCCGTGGGCCAGGCGCGGCAGCGACTCAACCTGCTGACCTACGCGCTCGCCGTCAACGCCCTCGCGCTGCACCGCCACCGGCGCACCAGCAGCGACCCACCGCTCCCCATCGCAGCCTGAGCACCTGAACCCCGGCCCGACCGGGGTTCCGTCGCGCCCCGACACAGGATTCGGTGCCCTCGCGGCGCCGAACACGCCCAGATCGACAGCCGGCCCCGGCGCGAGCACGGCCTACGATCGTCCGACCGTCGCCGGCAGCCCAGAACACGGAGGTTTTCTTCCGCGTTCTCTTCCGGCCCCGGGCCACTAGCTCAATTGGCAGAGCAACGGACTTTTAATCCGTCAGGTCAGGGTTCGAGTCCCTGGTGGCCCACGCTCGAGTTGTGAGGTCTTGACCCGTCAGGTGTTCTTCGGCACTTGGCGGAACGGCAGGGTGCGGGCCGGCTCGGGCTCTTTCGGAAGCCCCAGCGAGCGCTCGCCGATGATGTTCCGCTGGATCTCGTCGGTGCCACCGGCGATCGACTGGGCCGGCACCGAAACGAAGATCTCGGCGATGACTCCCCCGAGCGCGCCGTCCGGCCCTGTCAGCATCCCGCCGGCGCCTGCGATGAGCGAGTGCGCTTGCGCGGCAGCCTTGGCGATGTTGCTGGTGGCCAGCTTTCCCAGCGACCCTTCGGGGCCGGGTGGCCGGCCGAGGGCGCGTGCCGCCGCGGCCCGTTGGGCTGTCCACCTCGCCGACCAAGCCAAGCTCAATACGCGCGCGATCTCTTGGCGCACGACTGGGTCGCGGTGTTTGGTGGTCGCCTTTGCCTGGTCGATCAGCAGATCGACCCGACCGGCTCGCTGCGGGTACCACTTGTGAGGTTCCGACGCCGCGTTCCGCTCCGCCATGGCCTCTCGCCACAGCCGTCCCGACGGGCTCCGGCGCGACGACTTGCGGCGCCCGGCAACCAGTCGGCGCTCGTGTGCCAGGGTCGCCACGGCGACCGCCCAGCCATGGTCCACGTCGCCGATGACGTCCTTCGTCGGGGCCCTGGCACTGTCGAGGAACACTTCGTTGAACGACGCGTGCCCGTTCATCTGCCGCAACGGACGAACGTCCACGCCCGGTTGGCGCATCGGCAGCACGAAGTACGTGATGCCGCGGTGCTTCGGGACGTCCCAGTCCGTGCGGGCCAAGAGCAGGCCGAAGTCGGCGTGGGCTGCGCCGGTGTTCCACACCTTCTGGCCAGTCACGGCCCACTCGTCGCCGTCACGCTCGGCTCGGGCGGTCAATCCGGCCAGATCCGACCCGGCTCCGGGCTCGCTGAACAGCTGGCACCAAGTGATCTGACCGGTCAGCGTCGGCCGGAGGTAGCGGCGCTTCAAGTCGTCAGAGCCGTGCTCCAGGATGGTCGGGGCGGCCAATTGCGTGCCGACCCCCTCCGGTGGGCCAGGAACGCCCGCGCTGGCCAGTTCGTCGGCCACGATCTCCGCGAACTTGGCGTGCAGCCCCCGACCGCCCCATTCGCAAGGCCACGTGGGGCACGCCCAGCCCGAGTCCGCCAGCTGGTCGCGCCACTCCAGCAGACTCCGATCCGGGTCCCATGTCGTGTCGATCCACCGCCGCAGATCCTCACGAACCTCGGTGACGTCGGTCGTCGCAGCCTCGCTCACCGTGCCTCGAAGCGCGGCGGCCGGCGCTCGGACATGGCACGAACGCCTTCGGCAAAATCAACGGTTCCGCGTAGGCGATCCTGCTCGCTCGCCTCTCGTGACACCGCGGTCCGAACGCGATCCACGAGATCGGCGCGCATGGTGGCGCGGATCGAACGAACCGCGAGGGGCGCCGACACGGCGATCTCCGCGGCCAGCGAGTGCGCCGCCGCCCTGACCTCGCTCGGCTCGACCAGGCGATCGCAAAGACCCATGTCGGCGGCTTCGGCCCCGCCGATCCGGCGGCCCGTGTACAACAACTCGAGCGCATCCTGCTGGCCCACGATCGCGGGAAGCGTCGCTGACAGGCCGAACCCGTGATGGAAGCCCAGTTGGGCGAAGTTCGCGGCGAAACGGGAGTCGGCGGACGCCACCCGGAAATCCGCCGAACAAGCCAAGCCGAGTCCGCCCCCGATGGCCGCCCCCTGCACCGCGGCCACGACCGGCGTCTGATTGCCGAACAAGCGGATGGCCTCTTCATACAAGACCGCCGCTCCCGGCTCCGGGCGTGGGGCAGCGCTGGTCGGCGAACGGCCTGCGAAATCGGCGCCGGCACAGAAGTGCTTGCCTTCCGAGCACAAGACGATGGCGCGGACGTCGCCCCCGCCGTCGACGGCTTCGTACGCCTCCGCCAGCGACCGGATGAGATCCAGGTCGAAGTAGTTGTTCGGCGGCCGATGGATCTCGATGACGGCGACGAAATCACCGCCCGTCGTAACCGTCACATCCCCGATCGTCTCGCTCATCGTCTCATTCTCCTGAGAGGTGCACCTCAGCCACACGGCAATTGTGACCCTGGGGCCGACATGCCGCGTGATCGCCGGAGTCCGCGCTGCGCCCGAGCACGTGGTGTCACACCGGCCAGGGTCGGGGAGGCGGTGAGCTGGTTCAGGGGTTGCCGCAGACGCGCTCGGGCTCGACGAGGACGGCGATGCGGCGCTCGGTGGCCATGACCCGGTCGTACTCGTCCCAGTCGTCGTGGGTCCCGCCCGCCGCGACGAAGATGTCGCGCAGCAAGGTACTGAGGCCCTCGCGGTCGACCCCTTCCAGAGGGTCGTCGGGACCAGCCAGCTCGACGGCTCCCTCCACCGCGACCCACTCCCAACCGGCACGGATCACGATCGTGGTCCGGGGTCGGGCGCGTAGGTTCCTCACCCGGCGGGACGACCCGGCCGCGACGAAACCGACCACCGACACGCCGGTCAGGGGGTGGTCGAGCACGCCGGCGTTGACTACCGACGATTGGATCGTGCCGTCGGCTCGGGCCGTTGAAACGACCGCTAGTCCGTGGTCCTTCGCAACGAGCTTGGAGACAGCCTTGAGATCACTCATGCCGGAGTCCTACCCCCGAGGCCACTCAGCATGGGACCGGTCCCCGCCGGCGACATAAGTCACCGCAGCAAGCAAATCGCTCGCGAGTGTTTATGCTGGCGGGCGAGCGGGCAGTCTCACCCACTGCTCAGCCGGCGGGCAGCACCATCGCGGCGCGCGCCAGCCCGCAGTGTCGGGTACCGAGCGGGCAGTCGACCACCAACCGAAGACCAACAGGAGCACAATGTCCAACCAAGCCAATGCCGGAAGCGGCTTCGTCGATCGGATGAAAGGTAAGGCCAAGCAGGCCGCCGGATCGATCCTCGGTGACCGCAAGCTGAAGAAGGAAGGCGAGCTTCACGAGCAGAAGGCCGACACTGCCAAGGAGGCCAGGGAGCTCGAGGCTGCCGCCGCCCAGGAACGGGCCGAAGCTGAGCTGACCGCACGCGAGAAAGAGGTCGCGGTGGAGCGTCAGGAACTGGCTGCCGAAGAATCAGCCGACGCTCGGGAAACGCGCCTCGAACGAGAGAAGGCAGCCGAGAAGCGCCAGGCCGAACAAGAACAGGCCAAGCGGGAAGCCGCCGTGGAGCGTCAAGCGCACGCCCAGGAGAGCGCCATCAACCGCGACGAGGCCGAAGCGGCCCGCGAGCGGGTCCAAGACCACCAAGAGGCCGCACAACTCGAGAACGAGGCCGAGCGTGCTCGTCGCGCCGCCGAGGCGCTCGAGCAGGCCGCCAACGAGTCCTGAAGGAGAACATGAACATGCAGACCCAAGACATCACCCGCAACTACGTGCGAACGGCGCTCAAGGTCGGCCGGCTGCCGCTGACCGCGGTGGAGAAGATCCGCGGTGGCAACGGCCACGCCGACGGATGGCCGGTCTCGCTGGTCGTCGACGGCTTCCAGGCCAGGGTCAAGGAGCTGGCCGGGCGCATCTTCCGCGATGAGGATCTCGCCGAAGAAGGTCGGCTGGCTCGCATCGCCGTCGACCAACGGTCCCGGGCGGGCAAGCTCGAGGCCGAAGCCGAACAGCGTCGGGTGCAGGCCGACACCGAGTTCCAGCAACGCAAAGAGGCCGACGAGCGCCGGCTCGATCAGACCAAGGACCGGGCCGAAGCGCAGGAAGCCGCACTGGAGCGCCAGCGACAGGAGAAGGAGAACAGCATCGAGCGGGAGGCCGCCGAGAAAGCGCGGGCCGCGCAGAAGGCCGACCAGGCCACCAAGAAGGCCGTCGCCCGCCAGAAGCGGTCAGCGCGGTCGGCCAAGCTGGACGCCGAGCAACGCGCCCTACGCAGCGAGCGCGCCGCGACGTCGACCAACCGCAAGGTCAGCGAGCTCGACGAGGCAATCGACCAGGTGAAGGGCGCTCGCAAGCGTCGCTCGTAACGTCGTTCAGTCCACGCCGGAACAGACGGCGGACGGGCGTCTCCGGAACGACCTTCGGGTACGGTCCGGTCATGCTCCTGCGCCGTCTGTTCTACGTTCTCGCTGCGCTGGGCCTGGTGGGGTCGGGGTGCGGGATGCGCGGTTCGGCCGGGCAGCACCGGACGATCCCTTTCGCCGACGGCCGGGCGACCACCCGCCCAGGTGACCCACGCGGAAGCAACCTCTCAGCGGTCACGGTCAACGATGCTGGAACGGGCGACAAGATCAAGCTGCGGCTCAAGCTGCACAAGGGAGCCCGCTCGAACTACGCGGTGAAGGTGACGACGTCCATCATCCAGGATCTCGGCAGCCAGACCAACACGATCAAGATCCCGCCGATCATCGAGGATCTCCAGCTGCGCATCATGGACGTTCGAGACGGCATCGCCTCGTTCCACTACGAGGTGACAGGGGCCAGGCTGGACAACGAAGGTTTGCTGTCCTCATCGCAGGTCGAGACCCTCAGGTCCTACCTCCGGCGACTGGTGGGTCTGGGCCGTGACGGCAAGATCGACGACCGCGGCGCCGTCCTCTCCGCGAAGGTGCACATCCCGGCGTCGGTGCCGGCGGAGGCCCGCTTGACTCTCCAGCAGTTCAGCGACCAGCTCCGCACAGTGAGCGTCCCGTTGCCCGAGGAGGCATTCGGCCAAGACGCCTCCTGGACCAGCAAGACGAAGCTGAAGCTGTCGGGAGCGACCGTCGAGGTCAGCAACGAGTACCAGCTGGCCAGGATCGACGGTTCGAGGTTCACCATCGACGTCAAGCAGCACCAGAGCGCCGAACCGCAACCGATCAAGCTCCCGTCGCTGCCGGCCGGCTCCACCGCGCGAGTGGTCGATTGGAACGTCGAGGCATCGGGAGAGATGACCCTCAAGCTCGCCAACATCTTCCCCGACGCGAAGCTGCACGCGTCCGGACGCCAAGCCTTCACCGTCACCGTCGACAATGACGATCAATCCGTGAAGCAGGATCTCTCGGTCGACACCGAGCTCACCGACCTCGGCAACTGAGCGAACTGCGCCGGTGCGATCGGAACAGCGTGACCCACCGGGGCCCCTCGATGGGCTGTTGGTCCTCGACTTCTCCCGGGTCCTGTCAGGTCCCATAGCGGGCCGAGCGCTCACCGACCTCGGAGCCGACGTGGTCAAGATCGAGCCACCGCAGGGCGATCTCAGCCGCTTCGCCTACCCCAAGGTCAACTCCATCGCCCTGTACTACGCGCAACAGAACGTGGGAAAGCGCAACATCTCCCTCGATCTGAGCCGGCCCGAGGCGGCCGAGATCCTGCGGAGGCTGGCGGCCAAGGCCGATATCGTGCTCGAGAACTTCCGGCCTGGGGTGATGGCCCGGCTGGGATTGGACGAAGCCGTCCTGCGGGGGGCCAACCCGCGGTTGATCTACGCCTCGCTGTCGGGCTACGGCCAAGACGGGTCGTGGGCCAACCGCCGCGCTTATGCGGTGATCACCCAAGCCGAGATGGGAATGACCGCCGGCAGCCTCGCCCATCGTGGCGGCGAACCCATGAACGAGCCGTACTCCCACGCCGACGTGTATGCCGGGTTGCTCACCCTGTCGGCCATCCTCGCCGCGCTGCACCAGAGGGACCGCACCGGGGATGGTCAACGGGTGGAGGTGTCCATGGCCGAGTCGCTGCTGTTCGTCAACGAGCACGTGCAGTCCGAGTTGGCCGGCGTGGAGGCACCAGGGCGCATCGTGTCGCTCGCCCCCGGCGACTCTCCGGTCTGCGAGACCGCCGACGGACACCTGATCACCATCGCCGGCCACCCCGCCGCCACCGGCACCTTCGAGCTGTACTGCGCGGCGATGGGACGCGCCGACCTGCGCCAGGACCCGCGCTTCGCCACCGAATCCGACCGGCTCGACCACCGGGCGGAGCTGGACGGCGTGGTCCGCGACTGGGTGCGCAGCCATGGGGATCTCGCGGTCTTGGAAGCCTCCCTGGCCGACGCCGGCCTGGCCATGGGCGTGGTTCGCACTGTCAGAGAGGTGGCGGAGACCGGATGGGCCGCCGAACGAGAGGCGATCATCGGAGTGCCGGACCGGCGAGGAGGCACCATCCGCCTCCCCAACTCACCATGGCGGTTCTCCGCCGCATCGGCTCACGCCCGTGGCGCCCCGGCCTACCGGGGCGAGCACAACCGCGAGGTGTTGACCGAGCTGCTGGGTATGGACGACCAGGAGCTCGACCGGCTGACCGAAGCGGGTGTGCTGTCGAGCCGGGTGCCCGCCGACCAGGCCGACGAGCAGGCCCGCCGCCCTTCCGCCTGACCCGCACGACCGCACCACCCGGCCCTGCCTCGAGGCGTCCACGCCATGTCCACCCCGCTCCCCTACGACATCGAGCCGATGAAGGCGGTCCTTGGCGACTTGCCGTCGGAGCGCGAGGGCTGGGCCTATGAGATCAAGTGGGATGGCATGCGGGCCTTGGCGTTCGTCGACGATGGCCTGTCGATGCGCAGCACCCGCCGGCTCGAGCTGGCTGACCGCTTCCCAGAGCTGGCCGGCCTGGCCGCTGGCCTCGTCGGTCATCGGGTCGCGCTCGACGGTGAGGTGGTCGCCTTCGACGAAAGCGGACGCAGCGACTTCTCACGGATGCAGCACCGCATGCATGTGGCGGACCGGAACGAAGCCGTGCGGCGATCGGCAACGGTGCCGGTCAGCTACGTCGTGTTCGACCTGTTGCACCTCGACGGCATCGACACCACGCCGTTGACCTACGAGGAACGCCGCGGCCTGCTCCTGGGCTTGGTCGAGCCGGGTCCGACATGGCAGGTGCCGGCCCACTCCCTCGGCGATGGGGCCTCGCTCTTGGCGGCGGCCAGGGACCGGCGTCTGGAGGGGCTGATGGCCAAGCGCACCGACAGCCGCTACGAGCCCGGCAGACGCTCGCCGGCGTGGCGGAAGGTCAAGATCCGCGGCCGGCAGGAGTTCGTGATCGGTGGCTGGTCGACCGGCCAGGGCGCCCGCTCCGGAGTGTTCGGCTCCTTGGCGGTCGGCTACCACCACGACGACGACCCGGCCGGGCCGCTCGTCTACGCCGGCAACGTCGGAACCGGCTTCACCGGCTCGGAGCTGTCACGCCTTCAAGCCCAGCTCGACCAACGGGCGATCGACGCATGCCCGTTCCAACCACCGCCGCCTCGTTCGATCGTCCGGACCACCCGATGGGTGCGACCCGAGCTGGTGGCCGAGGTGGAGTTCGGGGAATGGACGCCAGAGCTGCGGCTGCGCCATCCGGCCTACCTGGGGCTCCGTAACGACAAGCTGCCCCATGAGGTCATGCGCGAGAAGGACTGAGACACCGGCGTGGTGAAGAACCGGTCGAGATGGGGTTTGCGAGCCGAGGTAAACGGGTACTGCCCGTACCGTTATCTGTGGAAGGGAGAGCGACGGTGTGCATGACCTCGCTCGGGCCGGATCCGATGAGCGCTCGACTCGCTCGCCAGTTCGTCACTTCGACGCTCGCCGAATGGAACGTCTCGCATCTGATCGACACGGCCACCCTGCTCACGTCTGAGCTCGTCACCAACGCCGTCGTGCATGCTGGCTCGAGGATCGAGCTGCGGCTGGCTCGTCAGGAGGATCTGGTTCGCTTCGAGGTGGAGGATCACGGCGGTGGTGATCCGGAGCCGCGCCAGCCCGCGCTGGAAGAGATGAGCGGTCGAGGCCTGGCGTTGGTGGAGACGCTGAGCAACGCCTGGGGTGTCGAGCCGGTCGATTCGGGCAAAGCAGTCTGGTTCGAGCTCACCACCTGAAGAAGCGGTCGAAGCCAGGGCGGAGCCGGCGGAATGGCCGGACCTCGTGGCGTGTCAGAATCCTCCGACGCAGCGGGGGAGGTGGATGCATTGGGCCATGACGAGATCCGGTTGGCCGTTCCGGCTGCGCCGGAGTACGCCCGGATCGCCCGGTTGACCGTCGCCGGCCTCGCCACCCGCATCGGCTTCTCCTACGACGAGGTCGAAGACCTGCGCATCGCGGTGGGCGAGGCCTGCTCGGTCCTGATGGCCGCTCCGGCCGCCGGACGGTTGGAGGTCGTCTACCGGCTCGGAGAAGATGCTTTGGAGGTGGAGGCGACCGCCGACACCGTCCCTCAGCGGCGAGCCGACGGGATGGAACTGACTGTGCAGATCCTCGGAGCAGTGGTCGACGAGCACCGCATCGATGGTGACGGCGGGCGGGTCTGGCTCCGCAAGCGGCGCACCGGTGACTGACGCGACGTCCGCCTGAGATGGGACTGAACCAGACAGAGCGCGATCGGTTGCGTCGACTCTTCAGCGACTACCGCCGCACCGGTGACCGCTCCATTCGGGACGAGTTGATCGAGTCTCATCTGCGGCTGGCCGAGCACTTGGCCCGCCGGTTCGCCAACCGCGGTGTGGCCCTGGACGACCTCGTGCAGGTCGCTTCGCTTGGCCTGGTGAAGGCGGTCGAGCGCTTCGAGCCCGAACGGGGGCTCGAGTTCTCCACGTTCGCCACGCCGACGATCGTCGGTGAGCTGAAGCGTCACTTCCGGGACAAGGGCTGGTCGGTCCGGGTACCGCGACGCGTCCAGGAGCTGCACGTCGAGTTGAACACGCTCATCGCCGACCTGACCCAGCGGCTCGGTCGTTCACCCACCATCCACGAGTTGGCTTGCGCGGCGCGCACCTCCGACGAGGAGGTGCTCGAGGCGATTGAAGCCGCGCAGGCCTACCGGTCGACCTCGCTCGACGCTCCCGTCGGCACCGGAGACGACGACACCCGCGGTCTGGCCAACCAGCTCGGCGACGAGGACGCCAACCTGTTCGGCGCCGAGAACCGCCTCATGCTCGAAGAGCTGCTGGTGACGCTGCCCCGCCGTGAGCAGCTCATGCTCCACCTGCGGTTCTATGAAGGCATGACGCAGAGCCAGATCGCCGAGCGCCTGGACATCAGCCAGATGCACGTCTCCCGTCTGCTCACCAAGAGCCTGCGGCTGCTCCGGGAGCAGGCCGAAGCCAAACAGATGTGAGTCCTGCTTCGCTCAACCTGACGCCCGGCCCGGCCCGGGCCCGGCGGGTGGCTCAGTCTCGGAGGTGCTCGCGACCGATCGTGTCGAGGTCGGCTCCGATGGCGTCGACCGCGGTGGCCTCTGACAGCACTGCGAAGACCGCCGTCGTCTCGGCGCACAGCTTGCCGGATTGGCTGCGCAGCTCAGCGCGCGTGCAGATCTGCCCGTCGGGCTGATCGGTGACCGTGGCTTGGACGCTGAACGTGCGACCGACGTGGACCGGGCGGTGGAACCGCGTCGTGGTCTCGCTGGTCACCGCGAACTTGCCGCACACCGCGATGGTGGCCCAGGCCTGGGCTTCGTCGAGCACAGCCAACGTGACTCCACCGTGGACATAGGACGGCGCGCCCGAGAACGAATCGTCGAGGGTGAACTCGGCCACCACCAACTCGGACTCGTCGTCGTGGAAGAAGGGGATGCGCAGCCCGGTGGCGTTGCGGGGCTCGCACACGAAGCAGTTCGAGTCGAACCCCCACGCTTCGTTCGTGAGACGGTGGCGGGTCATGGCCGCGCAGCGTACCGGCGCGCCACCCGGACCCGCCTGGTGATGTCGGTCATCGACCGCTGTGGCCGAAGCCTCCGACGCCGCGCTCGGACGGCGGGAGCTCGGCCACCACCCGGAACGTCGCCTCCTCGACTCGTTGGATCACCAGCTGGGCGATCCGGTCACCCCGGTGCACCTCGTACGGCTCGGCGGGGTCGAGGTTCACCAGCAGTACCCGGATCTCGTCCCGGTAGCCGGCGTCGATCAGACCCGGGGTGTTGAGGCACGTGACGCCATGGCGCATGGCCAGCCCGCTTCGGGGCTGCACGAAGCCGGCGAACCCGTCCGGAAGGGCCAGCGCGATCCCGGTGGGCACCAGCGCCCGCCCGCCGGCCGCCGCCAGGACGACACCTTCACGGGCCACGAGATCGGCACCGGCATCACCCGGCCGGGCGTAGGACGGGAGGGGCAGGTCGGGGTCGAGGCGGATGACCGCGAGGTCGATCACTCACGAGGAGCGTAGGAGGTGGCTCCTGTTCACCAAGACGAGCCCGGCTCCGAGATCGATCAGCCGACGCCGCACCTACGATGCGTCGATGCTCGTCTGGATGGATCTCGAGATGACCGGCCTCGACCCGGCCCGCAATGTGATCGTGGAGATCGCCACCATCGTCACCGACGACGAGCTGCAGATCATCGCGGAGGGCCCGGATCTGGTGATCCACCAGCCGGACGAGGCGCTGGCCGACATGGTTGACGTGGTGCGAGAGATGCACACCCGCAGCGGGCTCATACCGGCGATCCGCGCTTCCACCGTGTCCCTCGCCGACGCCGGCGCAGCGACGCTGTCATTCATCAAGGAGCACGTGCCGGAGCCCAGGACCGTTCCCCTGTGCGGCAACTCCATCGGCACGGACCGACGCTTCCTCAGCATCTACCTCAACGAGATCGAGGAGTACCTCCACTACCGCTCGGTCGACGTGTCGACGCTGAAGGAGCTGGCCAAGCGCTGGAACCCGGCGATCCTGGCCGACCAGCCGCGCAAGGAGAGCGCCCACAGGGCGCTCGACGACATCCGGGAGAGCATCGACGAGCTTCGCTTCTACCGCGAGCGCCTCTTCCTCCCGACCGCGCCGACCACACCCACCCCGGCCCCGGTGTCGCGATGACGGGCACGATGAGACCACCGAAGCAGGAGCAGCTCCCGGCCGTCGATGGCGTGGCCGAGGTCGCGCCCGGCACCCTGCGCATCCAGCTGCCCATCGCCATGCCGGGGCTCGGACACGTGAACTGCTACATCCTCGAAGACGAGCGCGGGTTCGCGGTGGTCGATCCCGGACTCCCTGGCCCGCAGCCATGGAAAGAGTTGAGCGACCGGCTCGACGCAGCCGGCGTGCCGCTCCGATCGATCCATACGGTGGTGGTCACCCACTCCCATCCTGACCACTACGGCGGTGCCCGTTTCCTGCGCGACGAGACGGGCGCCGACCTGTTGACGCACCGCTCGTTCCGCAACTGGTTCAACCCGGTCGAACCGGACCTCGACGACGACGACGATCTGCTCGATCCCGAACCCGCCCCGACGGCCGATCCCGATGTCGACGCGCTCCGCGACGCGCTGCTTCGTGGTCGAACCCCGTGGGGCGGTCCGTGGCACCGCATGTCCCACCACGCCGACGCCGAGACCATGCGCTCCTACGCCACCCCGAGGTCCACCATCGAAGTCGACGACGCCGACGTCGTGCGCCTCGGCCGGCGGGACTGGGTCGCCCTGCACACGCCGGGCCACACGCCGGACCACCTTTGCCTGTTCGACGCGGAGGGCGGGACGCTGTTGTCAGGCGACCACGTGTTGCCGACCATCACGCCGCACATCGGTGGCATCGGCACCGGCCGCGACCCTTTGCAGCGGTTCCTCGACTCGCTGGCGAGGATGCACGAGTTGGACGGCGTGAGCGTGGTTCTTCCTGCCCACGGCCTGCCGTTCACCGACCTCAGTGGCCGCGTCGACGCCATCCGCGACCACCACCTCGGCCGGCTCGACAAGCTGCGGGAGGCGGGCCGAACCCTCGACGGTGGGACCGTCGAGGACTTCAGCCAACGGCTGTTCCCGGAACGCTCCTGGGGATCGATGGCCGAGAGCGAGACCTACGCCCACCTGGAACACCTGCGCTTGGCCGGCCAAGCCGAGAGCTGGGAAGACGACGGCTTCCTCCACTACCGGGTGGGCTGATCAGGAAGTCTCTGCCATTCAGAAATAATCGGTTGACTCGACCAGCGAGGTCGTGGTCCCATTCCGGGGCGCCGGATCCCTCCGGCCCGAACCGACCGACCACGCTCGAAGGAGCACCGACGATGCGCATCGCCGCCGAAACGTTGGCCCCGCAGGCCATCGCCGGCGCGTCGCGCCGGTGCGCCGCGAGCGGGTCCGCGTTTGCGGGGGACAAGTCCGCCACCTGGTCCACCACCGGTCTGCCCGGCTCTGCCGCAACCAAGCCGCGCTTCTCGATGGTGATGACCCCGGTGCCCACCCACCTCGCCAACACCACCGCCCGCCGGCTTTCGGAGGTTTCGCCTTAGGCACAACGCCACAGCGAAACCAGATTCCTCCGAAGGCCGCCGGGACACCCCGGCGGCCTTCTGGCTTTTCGGGTGCGCATTCCCGAACGCCTCTGTCACCGCCCACCCCGGACCACACCGCAACCGACCAGCACCAACCCGATCAGCAAGGACCATCCGAGCACCACAGGGAAGGGAACCCGATGCTCGCCGCAGTAGAGCACGACAACGAAGACTTCGACGAGGACCGGTCCTGGTGGGCCGACGCCGCCTGCCACACCGGCGACGCCACCCTGGCCAGCCTGTTCTTCTCCGAGGAACTGCAGGACATCGCCGCGGCCAAGCGGGTGTGCGCCGAGTGCCCCGTCCTGGCCACGTGCCTCGAGGGTGCGCTCGACCGGCGCGAGCCGTGGGGCGTGTGGGGTGGGCAACTCCTGCTCAACGGCAGGATCCTCGCCAACAAGCGTCGACGGGGTCGACCCCCGAAGGTGCCGCGGCCCGAGGACCAGTTGCCGGACATACCCATCCCCGAACACCTACGCACCGCGTGAGGAGGACACCACGAGGCGCCTTGATTTGAGGCATCCTCAGCAATAGGTTCGGCTTGCTCGTCGGGGGGACGATCGGCCTCGTGTCCGGGTATCTCGGTGGCATGGTCTCGGGGTTCCTCATGTGGTTCATCGATGTGCTGTTGGCCTTTCCCGCGCTGGTCTTCGCGCTCGCGCTGGTGTCCTTCGTCGGCCCCCACCTCTCCAGCGTGGTGCTGGTGTTCGCCGTGCTGGCCATCCCCGGCTACGCCCGGGTCGCTCGTGCCCTCACCCTCACCTATGCCACCGAGAACTTCGTGCTCGCCGCCCGGGCCACCGGCGCCGGCGTCATCCGGGTCATGGCGCGCGAGATCCTTCCCAACGTGATCGTGCCCCTGTCGTCCTTCGCCGCCTTGGGCGCCGCCATCGCGATCATCGCCGAAGGTTCACTGGCCTTCCTGGGCCTCAGCGATCCCGGGTCCATCTCGTGGGGCAACATGATCGCTCAGGGACAGGACCAGCTCTACGACGGCCCGCAGGCGGCGATCGCGCCGATGATCGTGATGTTCCTGACCATCTTGTCGCTCAACTTCATCGGTGAGCGTCTCGGGGGGGGTGCTCGACCCCCGCGAAGGTCAGCTCTGAGGCTGGCCACGGGAGCTCCAACCCGATGCTGCCCCGCCCGGCCTGATGGCCAACTGCCCCCGAGTGCCCGGTACCGTCATTGCGTCCCATGGCTGCCGACTCTCCCGCTCCTTCGCCTGCAGGTCGCCGCTCACCAGCCCGACGGCTTCGCCGGCTGGATCGGCGGACCGTCGGGATCTGCGCGCTCATCGCGCTCATCGCCGCGCTGGCCAGCGCCCTGTTGGTCTCGACGCTCTCATCGGATGACGGGCGGTCGGACGCGGCAGGTCAATCCGATCGGGTCAGCCTCAGCCCGAGCGGCGAGCTCGACATGGCAAAGGCGTTGCGCACCGAGCTCGTGACCTTCGCCGGCCGGAAGACCTCGCTGTCCTCCCGTGTCGGTCATGGCCGACCGGTCGTGGTCAACTTCTTCTCCAGCACCTGCGCGCCATGTGTGACCGAGATGCCGGCCTTCGAACGGGTCCACCGCACCCGTGATGACGTCTCGTTCGTCGGCATCGACGTGCAGGACCGCACCGGCCCGGGCCACAAGCTGATCGAGCGGACCGGGATCACCTACGAAGCGCTGCAAGATCCGCCCGGGGACCTGCTGAAGGCCGTGGGCGGGGTCGGTCTGCCGACGACGCTGCTGTTCGATCGGGCCGGCCGGCTGGTGGCCAGCCACACCGGTGCGCTGAGCGAGCGGGCGCTTCGCAACCTCATCCTCCGCAAGCTCAAGTGACGTGATCGACGCTCCGCTCGCCCTCGCGTTCACTGCCGGCATGGTGGCCACCGTGAACCCTTGCGGGTTCGCCATGTTGCCCGCCTACCTGTCGTACTTCCTCGGCATCGAACGAACCGGCGACGGCCAAGCGGAGGCTGGCGTGCTCCGGGCCCTGGTGGTGGGTGGCGTGGTCTCCTCCGGCTTCGCCGTGCTGTTCGGAGTGGCGGGGGCGGTCATCAGCTGGACGTCGTTCGGCATCGAGCGTTACGCGTCGTGGGTCACCATCGTGATCGGCGGCCTGCTGGTGGTGCTGGGCGTGGCGTTCGTGCGCGGGTGGGAACCGCGGATCGGCGTCCCTCATCTCGACAAGGGCGGCCGGGACCGCAGCCTGTGGTCCATGTTCGTGTTCGGGCTGTCCTATGCCATCGCCTCGCTGTCGTGCACGGTCGGCCCGTTCATGACCGCGGTGGCCGGCACGTTCCGTCGCAGCAACGTCGTATCGGGGATGTTGGTGTTCGGCGCCTACGCGCTCGGCATGGCGGTGCTGCTCATGGCATTGACGGTCACGCTGGCCCTGGCCCGCCAGTCTCTGTTGCGCGTCCTGCGGGCCAGCCTGCCGTACGTCCAGCGGATCTCGGGTGTGATCATGGTGATCACAGGTGCGTACCTCGTTTGGTACGGGATCTACGAGATCCGGGTGGACGGCGGTTCCCTCGGGTCGAGCGGTCCGGTCGACGCAGTGTTCGGCTGGTCGGCCAGCTTGCAGAACTGGTTGAGCGACCTCGGCGCGGTTCGCATCGGATTGGTTCTCGGGCTGTCGGCCGCCACCGTGGCACTCACCGCTCTGGTCCGGATGAGACCCGGCGCTCACGAACCGGCAGACCATCGATCGGTCGCCGAACGGCCGTGACGCACGGCGATCGGGGAACAACTCGTCCCGGTACGGTGCCCGGATGGACCTACGCATCTTCACCGAACCCCAGCAGGGCGCGTCCTACGATGACCTACTGGCCGTGGCCCGAACCGCCGAGCAACTGGGCTTCGACGCCTTCTTCCGCTCCGACCACTACCTCAAGATGGGCGACGTTTCCGGTGAGCCCGGGCCGACCGACGCCTGGATAACCCTGGCTGGCCTGGCCCGGGACACATCCACCATCCGCCTCGGCACGTTGGTGACACCGGTGACGTTCCGGTTCCCAGGAGCGCTGGCCATCTCGGTGGCCCAGGTGGACGCGATGAGCGGCGGCCGTGTCGAGCTCGGCATCGGCACGGGCTGGTTCGACGACGAGCACACGGCCTACGGCATTCCGTTCCCCGAGATCGGCGAGCGCTTCGACATGCTGGAGGAGCAGCTGTCGGTGATCACCGGACTGTGGGACACGCCGGCCGGTGAGACGTTCTCCTTCGCCGGCCAGCACTACCCGATCAGCGACTCGCCGGCCCTCCCCAAGCCGGTGCAGTCTCCGCACCGCCGATCGTGATGGGTGGCGGCGGCGCCAAGCGCACTCCTCGGCTGGCGGCGCGCTTCGCCGACGAGTTCAACCTGCCGTTCTCCTCAGTCGACGACACCGAGGCGGCGTTCGCACGGGTTCGTGCCGCGTGCGAGAAGATCGACCGCGACCCCACGTCGCTCACCTACTCGACCGCCCAAGTCGTGTGCTGCGGATCCGACGAGGCCGAGGTGGCCCGGCGGGCCGAAGCTATCGGACGCGAGCCCGACGAGCTACGCCGCAACGGCGCGGCCGGCAGCGCAGCTGAGGTGCTCGACACGATCGGGCGCTTCGGCTCGATCGGCGCCCAGCGCGTCTACCTCCAGGTCCTCGACTTGGCCGACCTCGACCACCTCCAGCTCCTGGCGGCCGAGGTCCTCCTCCACGTGTGACTCCGCCGACCGGGGTCGTCACAAGACGATTCCTGGGACAACGGCGCGCGCATAACGCGCGCCCTTGTCCCAGGATCTCTCTGACGGTGCCACCTCAGGGGGCTAGGCGGTCTATGCGCCAGCCGGAGGGCTCCGACGGGTCCAGCGAGTAGCGCAGGCGGTCGTGCAGCCGGTTGGTCCGGCCCTGCCAAAGCTCGATCGCATCCGGCGTGAGCTTGTAGCCGCCCCAGTGAGGCGGCCGCGGCACGTCGCGGCCTTCGAACCGCTCGGTCACGTCGGCGAGGCCCCGTTCCAACGATGCGCGGTCGGCGATCACCGCGCTCTGCTCGGACACCCAGGCGCCAAGCTGGCTGCCGCGGGGCCGGCCCGCGAAATACCTGTCCGAGTCGGCATCGTCGACCTCGGTGACCGATCCCTCGACCCGCACCTGCCGCGCCAGGTCGAGCCACCCGAAGCACAACGCAGCCTGCGGGTTGGCCGCCAGCTCAGCGCCCTTGCGACTCATCCGGTTCGTGTAGAAGACGAAGCCACCGGCGCTCACACCCTTCAACAGCACGTACCGAGCCGACGGCCGGCCCCACTCGTCCGCGGTGCACAGCACCATCGCGTTGGCGTCGTAGGCCCCCGTCGCCGCCCACACATCGAACCAGTGCTCGAACTCCACGAACGGGTCGGGATCCACGTCGGCGGGGTCGAGCCCGTGCTCGCGGTAGTCCTCTCGGAGGCCGGCCAGATCCCTTGCCGCCCGCCCGATCTCCTCAGGAGCCCCACCGACCGCGGTCCGCCAAGCCCGGTAGCCGCCGATCAGGTCGGTGGCCGTCGGCCGACCGAGGTCCTGGAGGGCGGCGGCGGCCAGGCTCGACTGGTAGCTGTCGTTGCACACGACCACCACCTGACGATCGGGATCTGCGGCTTCGGGGATTCGGTGGGCACTGGTCGGATCCAGCCGCCACTCGAGCACGTTGCGTTCCACGACCACCGCCCCAGGTAGCTCGCCCTCCGCCAGCCGTTCGGCCATCGGACGGATGTCAACCACCAACGCGCCGGCCGCCACCGCTGACGCCAGGTCTTCGGGAGCGATCCGCTCGAGCCGGCGACGCGACTCGGCCAACAGCCGATCGACGCCCCTAGTCGGTAGCTTCTCGGTCAACTGCCGGTCTCGTGGCGACCGGAGTCGACCTTGGTCGCCAGGTAGGTCAGCTGATCGAGCATCTCGGGATCCGCGGCGGAGCCGAAGGCGGACACGAGTGACCCCCGCACCTGTGTCCTCGGGTCGAGGATGCCGAACACGACCATCTCGTCGCCAGGATCACTTGGGCCTTCGAACCGGTACATGCGCTCGACCACTGCGTCGGTGACCGGGCACGGCCGAACGTCGGTTCCTGCCGCACTGGCCCGCAAGAGTCCGTCGCGCAACTGGTAGTCGGCGGTGTAGCCCTCGGCTCCGAGTTGGGTGAGCGCTTCGGTGACGGTGTCCGGCGTGGAAGCGGGACCGATGTCTGATCCGGGCTCTGGCATGGGTTGAGTCTCCCAGACGAAGGCGCGGCATCCTCGTGCTCAGAGACCGAGATCCAGTTGCCGAGCCTGGTGGGCCCGCACGACCACGGTCGCTTCAGGCTGGCCGGTCGCCGCCGCCGGCTGGGGCTTCCCGACCAGATGGCGGGCATCCATCCGATCAGCCGCCGATCCACCGGCCGCCCGGACCGCGGCATGAACCCGGTGTGACACTTTGCGACGATCATCGCGAGCGGCGTAGGCACCCCGGTACATCGTGCGATACCGGGCCAGCAGCTCCGGATGGGTGTGTCCGAGCTCGGCCAGGAAGTGCTCTTTCACACCTGGACGAAGGTGCAACAACACCGTGGACACCGAGACCGCCCCTGCCTCGACGCATGCTCGGCCAACCTCGGCCAGCTGCTCGGGCGCATCGGACAGACCGGGGATCACCGGCGCGACGAGCACGCCGCACGGCACGCCGGCTTCGTTGAGCTGCTGCACCGCCCGGAGCCGGTGCCGAGGATGAGGCGTGCCCGGCTCGGTGGATCGCCATACCGCGTCGTCGAGCGTGCCGATCGACAGGTTCACTCGAACGTCACAGCCGCGTGCCGCCTCGACCAGCAGATCGAGGTCGCGCAGGACCAACGTCGACTTGGTGAGGATCGAGAACGGGTTGCCGGCCGCGGCCAGGGTGGCGACGATGCCCCGAGTCAGGCGGTACTTGCCCTCACAGCGCTGGTATGGGTCGGTGTTGGTGCCCATGGCGATGAGGTCGCCGGCCCACCGCGACGGGGCCAGCTCGGCCCGCAGGCGTTCCACCGCGTTGACCTTGACCACGATGCGCTGATCGAAGTCCGCCCCGATCCCGAGCCCGAGGTACTCGTGGGTGGGCCGAGCGAAACAGTACGTGCAGGCATGACTGCAGCCCCTGTAGGGATTGATGGTGAACCGGAACGGGAGGAACGGGTCGTCGCCCCCACCCTTGACCTCGTTGATGATCCGCCGGGCCTGAACGTGCAGGAACTCCAGGCCCCGGAACTCGCCACGACCGACCTCCCGACGGACCGGTTCGAACAGCTCACCTTGCTGCGAGGGACCGTCAGCCAGCTCCCACCGGAGCGGCGCAGCGCTTCCGAGCGGTTGACGCGATCGGGCCATGCGGGAAGGCTAGCGAACTGGTGTTCGGTATGCTCCAGGCCGACCGGTAGTCTCGGCCATCGTGAACGGTGCTCAAGCTCTTGCCATAGCCGTGGGTGGGATCATCGGGACGACGTTGCGGTGGGCGGTGATCACCGCCGCCCCGCAGCCAACCGGCTTTCCGTGGCCGGTCTTCGCCATCAACGTGGCCGGCTCGTTGGTGGTGGGCGCGGCATTGGGCGAGGAATGGGGTCACCCTGGTCGCCGGCTACTGCTCCATGACGGCATCGGGATCGGGTTCTGCGGTGGACTGACCACGTTCTCGACCTTCGCCGTCGAGATGGCGACGTTCCTGCGCTCGGGTCGGCCCGGCCTGGCGATCGTGTACCTGGTGGCCTCGGTGGTCGCCGGCTTGGCGGCCGCCGTCCTCGGCGCCGCCGCGCTGAGGCGGGTCCGAGCGCTGACGTTGCCGCTGGAGGAGGCGCCGTGATCACTGCCCTCGGGTTCATCGTGCTGGCCGCCTGTGGGGCCCTCGCTCGGGCCAGCGTCGGCCACCGCTTCAACCGGGCGGGATTCGCCACAGGCACTCTCATGGTCAACGCATCCGGCTCGCTGGCTCTCGGCCTGTTGCATGGAGTGAGCCCGCCCGTCGCCACAATGGTCGGGACCGGCCTGCTCGGAGCGTTCACCACGTTCAGCAGCTTCAGCCGCGACACCATCGCTCTGGCCGAGGCCGGCCGCCGAACAAGAGCGGCGCTATACGTGCTAGCAACCTGCACCACAGCAATAGCCGGAGCCTGGCTAGGCCTAGCAATCTCGTCGCAGCGCCCTACCGGTCGACCGCCCGTACGCCCCGGCGTTACGGGCCGAGCCGCCGACCAGCCCGATCCACCGCGAGCCGGGCGGTGTCGCTACCAGCAGCCAGAGCCCCCGACCAGACCGACCCACGACGAGCAGGGTGGTGTGGCTGCCGATCCGGCTCCGCCGTGTCGGTACACGCGCGGCACGCCGAAGGCGGGCCGCCCCCCACGCCGGCGCCGGTGAGGCGCCCCCGGGCATCCATGGGGGAAGCTCGAGGGGGGAAGCTCGCTTCCCCCCTCGAAATCAGATCAGACCTTTGTCCTTCAACCACTGCGAGGCCACGTCCTTGGCCTCGTCCTTCTTCAGGTCGGTGCGGACGTTCCAGTCCGTGAGGTCTTTGGTGGTGATCTTCTTCGTGAGCTCGTCTATGGCCTTGGTCAGGTCGTCGTTGCCGGCCAACTTCTTGGTGATCACCGGGACGACGTTGTCGGCTGAGAAGATGCCCTTGTCCTCCTCGAGGATCTTGAGGTCACCGGCGGCGATCTCGGGTCCGGTCGTCTGGTACTGCACGGCCTGGAGGTCACCGGACTTGAGCCCGGCCACCAGCGGTGGTCCGTAGGTGACCGTCTTGGCCTGCTTGAACTTGAGGCCGTACACGGTCTTGTAGCCGATGAGGCAGTCGGTGCGCTCCGGGCATTGCGGTGAACCACCGAACACCACCTGGTCCTCGATGGCCTTGACGTCGGACACCTTTTCCAGGTTGTTCTTCGTGGCGAAGTCCTTGGTGACGACGAACGCGTTCTTGTCTTCGGCTTTGCGGGCGTAGTCGAGGGCCGCCAGCTTCGGGGCCGCGGTCTTGATCGCAGCCTGCAACCGCTCGAACGTCTTGTCCGGATCGGGGGAGGGCTTGCCCTTCTTGTCCAGGTAGGAGGCGGCGCTGCCGGTGTAGTCGATGACGAGGTCTGCCGAGCCCTTCTTCAACGCCGGGTAGACGCCGTCGCGGAACGCGCTGCTTGGACGCTGAACCGTGGCCTTGAAGCCCTTGGCGTCGAGGTACTGGGCATAGACCTGTGAAAGCGTCTCGCTCTCTCCGAACTGCTGGGGTGCGACCCGGACGGCGGCCCCCTTCCCGCCACCTCCGCCCCCTTTGTCGTTCTTCTTCTCACCGCATGCGCTCGCCACCAGGGCGAGCACGAGGGTGAGGGCGACGATGGGTACCCTCCAGCGGCTGGTTCTCATGGTGGATGTCCTCCTGGTTGGACTGTGGGTGATCGTGGGGCTCAGGGAGCAGCCGGCGCAAGTTCTGCGGCTCGGCGCGCAACCCGCGTACGTCTTGCTGGGCGAGCGGCCTGACGGCGGATGGGGGCGGGGATCAGTGTGCGAGCGACAAGCCACAGTGACAGGTCCGCGACCACGGCCACCGCGGTGACCATCAGCGCGCCGGCTTGGATCTGGTAGAGGTCCTGGTTCCCGAGGCCCTGGCGGATGTACGCGCCCAGGCCTTCGGCGCCGAACAGCGCGGCGATCGGTTCGGTGGCCACCACCTGCACGGCTGCGGTGCGCAGTCCGACGAACAGCACGGGAAGGGCGAGCGGCAGCTCGATGCGGGTCATGATCTCGCGCTCGGACAGGCCCACCGCCCGAGCAGCGTCCACGGCGCTCGGGTCGACTCCCCGCACTGCGGCAAACGTGTTGGCGAACAGCGGGGGCAGGGCGAGCAGCACCAGCGACACGATGATGGGCCATGGCTCGAAGCCGAAGCCCTGCCGCAGCGAGATGATCACTGCTATTCCGAGGATGGCCACGGTGGGGATGGCTCGGCCGGTGTTGACCATCCAGCCGGCCAGCAACTCGCCCCGCCGGTAGTGGGCCAGCACGACCGCCAGGGGAACGGCGATCAACACAGCCAGTACCAAGGCGGCGGCGCTGTGCCAGACGGTGAGCCACATCTGGTGCGGGATCGCTCCCGAGCGAGTGCGGAACGACGTCTTGGTGAACCACTGGATGACGTTGACGGGCGGACCCGATGCCCGGGCCGCGGCGATCGAGAAGGCGGTCACCGAGCCACCCGCCGGCGCGACCACGGGGTCAGCGTCCGCTCGAGGCGACGGATGACGAGATCCAGCGCCACAGCCAGAACCACCGACAACGCGGCGCCTACGACGATCTTGGTGAAGAACTGGCTGTTGTAGCCGTCGAAGATGAGGAAACCGAAGCCGCCGAGCTGGATGGCGCCGGTGATGGCCACCAGCCCGATCGTGGTCACGGTGGCTACGCGGATGCCGGCCACGATGACGGGGAGAGCGAGCGGGAGCTCGACGGTCAGCAACCGCCTCCGCCGGGACATGCCCATGCCGTCGGCGGCCGAGAGCACCGACTGCGGTACCCCGTCGATCCCAGCCACGATGTTGCGGACCAGGATGAGCAGGGTGTAGCTGGTGAGGGCGACCACGGCCGCCTGGAAGTCGGACTGGTAGACGGTGAGGACCGCGAACAACGCGAGGCTCGGGATCGTGTATAGGAACCCGGCCGCTGCGGTGATGGGGCCGAACGTCCATCGGAACCGCAGGGCGACGGCGGCCAGAGCCGAAGAGAGCACCAGCCCGGCCACCACCGGAAGAGCAGTCAACTTGAGGTGCTCGACCGTGAGGTTCCACAACTCCCGAGGGGTCTCCGGCCGCTTGAACAACCACTCCCAACGGACGATCGGGTTGGTGGCCGCCGTCTCCGCTGACAGTCCCGAGACGGCATGTCTCACCCACACCACGATCAGGGCGACTGCCACCGCGATGGCGGCGGCGACGGCCCACTTGGGGACGCGCGCCGACGGACGGTGGGCCACGGCCGCGGTCATGACGCCAGGCCTCGGCGGATCTGTTCGAGGGTGACCACGCCGCCGAACCGACCTTCGTCGGCGATCACGGCTACCGCGGACCGCGACGTCATGATCAACTCGAGCGCCTCGCGCAGGGTGGCGCTGGGAACGAGTTGCGCCGCCGGCGCCTCGAGCTGCTGGTCGACCAACGGCCGGGCTTCGTCCAGTCGTTCGCCCTCGGCCCAGCCGAGGAAGCGCTCCCCGTCGACCACTCCGACCCAGCCCGACCCGAGCTCGTCGGCCACCTTGCGCGCCTCGTCGACGCTGTCCGATGCGTCGACCACCGGTCCCCGTTCTGCAGGCAGGTCCGACACCCGCGACAGGGCCAGGCGCTTGAGGCTGCGCTCCGAGCCGAGGAACTGCTCGACGAACGGGTTGGCCGGGTGGGCCAGCAGGTCGTCTGGCGGGCCGAACTGCTCCAGCACCCCACCGACGTTGAGCAGCCCGATGCGGTCCCCGACGCGGATCGCCTCGTCGATGTCGTGGGTGACCAAGACGATCGTCTTGCGGACCCGCTGCTGGAGCGCCAGCAACTCGCCTTGCAAGCGGCCTCGCACGATCGGGTCGACCGCCCCGAACGGCTCGTCCATCAGCAGGACTGGCGGGTCCGCGGCCAGGGCGCGGGCCACACCGACCCGCTGCTGCTGGCCACCGGACAGCTCGGCCGGGTAACGCCCGAGCATCGCCCGGTCGAGGCCCACGAGGTCCACCAGCTCGTCGACCCTCGCCGACACCTTCGCCTTGTCCCAGCCGAGAAGCTTGGGCACGGTGGCGATGTTCTGGGCGATCGTGCGGTGCGGGAAGAGGCCGATCTGTTGGATCACGTACCCGATGCCGCGTCGCAGTTCGGTGGGCGACTGCTGGCGGACGTCCACTCCTTCGATGATGATCGTGCCGGCGGTCGGCTCGATGAGGCGGTTGATCATCCGCAGCGTGGTCGTCTTCCCGCATCCGGAAGGCCCGATGAGCACCACGATCGAGCCTCGCGGCACGTCCAGGTCGAGCGGCTCCACCGCCGGCGCGCGCGCGCCCGGGAAGGACTTCGTGACCCCCCGGAGCTGGATGGCCACCTCTCCATCAGACGACGCTTCGTCGCGCTGCTGGCTCAAGATGCCGGAACCATATCGGCCGGTGGTGGCCGTCGCAGCACTTGTTGACCGGTTCGGTCAGGATTTATCTCCCTAGTCGGTGAGTGCCGGCGAATCGGCGCGCCACACCACGCACCACGTCCCCCAGCCGGCGCCGGAGGCCACCCCGTCCCACGAACCGGGAAGGGCGGCGGCCACATCCTCAGCCGACAGGTGGATCGGCGTGCCAGCGCCGGACGTGTTGACCCACACGATAGAGCCGCTCGGTGCGAGCACGCGTTCGAGCTCCACGGGGAACAGCAGCGCGTTGACCAGGACCGCCACATCGATCGCGGCGTCGGGCAGCGGAAGGGCCGCTGCGTCGGCTCGGACCCGGTGGGCCGGACCGTACGGGGCGCGGGCCAACATCTCCGCCGACAGATCCACCGCCACGACGACGGCGAAGCGCTCGGCCAGCAGGCCGCTGGCGAAGCCGGTACCGGAACCGATCTCCGCACAGGTCGCGCGACGCGTCGACGGTGCGGCAGCCAGTCCTCGCCCGAGGGCGTCGATCAGCGTGTCGCGGTGCTCCGGCTGCCGGCGGGTGTGCCACTCAGCGGCCAAGCCGTCGAACAGCGCGCCGACCTTGTCCCGACGTGCCGGCGTCCATCCTCCCGACTCGAACGCCACCTGACGGGTGACCGTGCGCATGGGGTGGTCGGGACCAGCCCCGTCCGGTGGCCGCCGGGCTACTTCGACGATCCTGGGAAGCTCGGTGATCATGACGCCGGTACCCTGCGGCCATGAGCGTTTCGGAGGGGCGGCTCGACGTGTTGCTGTCCCGCATCCGGGCCCAAGGCGGACGGGTCACCGAGCCGCGACGAGCAGTGCTGGAGGTGCTGCTCGAAACGATCGATGAGCACCTCTCGGTGGAGGAGCTGGCCGAGCTGGTCCACGAGCGACGGCCGGACGTTCATCGGTCGACGGTCTACCGCACGCTCGAAGCGTTCGAGGAGGCCAACCTCGTCCAACATGTCCACCTCGGCCACAGCCCGTCGACGTACCACCTGGCGGACGAGCCCCATCACCATGCGGTGTGCAACTCGTGCGGCACGGTCTTCCACCTCCCGCCGGACACGTTCGAGTCGGTCAACCAGCAACTCAGATCCGACTACGGCTTCGAGCCGAACCCCTACCACTTCGCCATCCCCGGCCGGTGCTCGAACTGTCGAGGCAGAAAGACACACGTGTGAGCCGTCCGCGTCGACCCGCCGACCGGTCAGCGACCGCTCAGCCGATCACCGTCGCTCCACGGAAGTAGGGCGACAGGACGGCGGGAACGGCGACCGTGCCGTCGGGCTGGTGGTAGGTCTCCACGATCGCCGCCCACACCCGCGGCACGGCCAGAGCGGAGCCATTGAGGGTGTGGACCATGGCCGTACCCTTGTGCCCACCACCGGCTGGGCGGTAACGGATGTTGGCGCGACGAGCCTGGTAGTCGCCGAACCACGACAGCGACGACACCTCGAGCCACTGGTCGCACCCCGGTGCGTATACCTCGATGTCGAAGGACCGGTGGTGGCTCTGACCCATGTCGCCGGCGCAGATCTCGATCACCCGGTAGGCCAGGCCCAGGTCAGCGATCGCCGACTCCGCCCGGTCGACCAGCTCGTCGAGAACCGCCGGCGCCTGTTCGGGTGTGGCGTAAGCGAACAGCTCGACCTTGTCGAACTCGTGGACCCGCAGCATCCCTCGGGTGTCCCGCCCCGCGGCACCTGCTTCGCGTCGGTAGCACGGGGTGCAGGCCATGAACCGCATCGGCAGGTCGCCCTCATCGAGCACCTCGTCGCGGTGGATCGAGGTGAGCGGCACCTCGGCGGTCGGTATCGCCCAGAGGCCGTCGCGCCCGACGGCGTAAGCCTCATCGGCGAACTTCGGCAGCTGGCCGGTCGCGGTGAGCGTCTCGGACAGCACGAGGCTCGGCGGACGCACCTCCTCGAAGGCGTCGGCGTTGCGGTCGAGGCCGAGCTGGCACAGCGCGCGGGCCAGCGTGGCGCCGCCCTTGCGTTGCATCGAGAACATCGAGCCGGCGATCTTGACCGCTCGGTCGTTGTCGAGGATGCCGAGCCGCTGGCCGATCTCCCAGTGAGGGACCCGTTGGTGCTCGGCGTAAGCGTGGTCCGGGGCATCGGCGTCGAACCCGACGACACGCAGCTCGGGGTTGTCAGCGTCGCTCGCACCATCGGGGCTGTCGGCGTGCGGCAGGTTGGGGATGGCCAGCAGCAGCTCGCGGATCTCCGCCCCCGCCAGGTCGGCTTCGGTGGCCAACGCCTTCTCCTGCGCGCCGAGCAGCTTGCTCTCGGCCTGGCGGTCAGCGGCCTCGTCGACCCGGCCGGCCCCACGGAGGGCTGCCACCTCACCCGACAGGGCCTTGATCCGGTTGCGGAGCTCGTCCCGCTCGGTGCCGAGGCGGCGCTGGCGGGCGTCGAGCTCACCCACCCGGTCGACGTCGGAGGTATCGATCCCCCGACGAGCGAGGGCGGCCTTGACCACCTCCGGTTGGGCGCGTATCTGGCGGACGTCCAACATCCCCAGCGACGGTAGCCGTCACCTGGTCCGACCCCCGATCGGAAATGTTGGGTCGAACATGGCCTGCAGCGGCCACCTTTGACCCGACATTCGGAAAAGGCGGGGGACGGACCGTGCTGGTGCCCGCGCTCGGAGGGATTACCCGCGGTCCTGACCGGCCGCTAGCGTCCACCCGATGCCCGCAGTCGAGGTCTCCGACCTCACCGTTCGCTACGGGACGGTGACCGCGGTCAACGGCCTCTCCTTCACCGCCGAAGCGGGTGAGGTTTTGGCCATCCTCGGGCCGAACGGCGCGGGCAAGACGACCACGGTGGAGACGCTGGAGGGATACCGCCGACCGGACGGTGGGCGGGTCCGGGTCCTGGGCCTCGACCCGATCGCCGACAAGCGGCGGGTCACGCCCAACATCGGCGTGATGCTCCAGAACGGCGGCGTCTACGCCGGCATCCGGCCCCTCGAGGCGCTGCGCCTCCACGCCTCGTTCTATGCCGACTCCGACGACCCCCAAGCGCTGCTCGACCGGGTGGGCCTGACTCACCTCCGGCGCTCGACATGGCGGCAGATGTCCGGCGGTGAGCAGCAACGGCTGGCTCTGGCCCTCGCACTGATCGGCAAGCCACAGGTCGCGTTCCTCGATGAGCCGACCGCCGGCGTCGACGTGGCTGGGCGCCACCTCATCCGTCAACTCGTGCGCGAGCTGTGCGCAGCCGGCGTGTGCGTCATGCTCACCACCCACGACCTCGGCGAGGCCGAGAAGGTCGCCGATCGGGTGGTGATCATCGACCATGGTCGAGTGGTCACCAGCGGCACGCCGGCGGAACTGATGACGACCGGTGGAGGGGACGAGATCCGCTTCGGCGCGCCGCCGGCGCTCGACGTGGCTGCCCTCGGCAAGACGCTGATGGCAGCGGTCGACGAGTGCGCTCCCGGTGAGTATCGCATCGCGGCTCCGCCCACCCCCGCCAACGTGGCCGCTCTGACCGCGTGGCTGGCCGAACGTGAGATGCCGCTGGCCGACCTGCGGGCCGGTCGCCAGCGCCTCGAGGACGTCTTCCTGCGGCTTACCGCGATCACTGGGGAGATACCGGCCATCGGCATCGCCGACGCCGACCCACCCGCCGAAGACGATGACGTCCAGCGCCCTGGCCGGCGTGAAGGCGCGGCGTGATTCGACGACTATTCGGCCAGACCCGCGTCGAGCTGTTGTTGACGCTGCGCCGCGGCGAGTCCGTGCTCCTCACGTTCGCCATCCCCGTCCTGCTCCTGGCGTTCTTCTCCAAGGTCGACGTGCTGCCCACCGGCTCCCGCAGGCCGGTCGACTTCCTGTTCCCCGGCGTGCTGGCCTTGGCCGTCATGTCCACGGCCATGGTCAGCCTGGCCATCGCCACGGGCTTCGAACGCCAGACCGGAGTCCTCAAGCGGCTGGGCTCGACCCCGCTGTCCCGGCCCGAGTTGCTGGGTGCGAAGACCCTGGCCATGGTGGTCATCGAGGCGCTGCAGATCGTCGTGCTGGTGGCGGAGGGCCTGGCGCTCGGGTTCCACTTCGGTCCGGCCAGCATCGGGCTCGCCTTCGGCGGGGCGGCACTCGGTACGGTCGCGTTCGCCGGGCTCGGTCTGCTCATGGCCGGGTCGCTGCCGGCCCTGACCACGCTGGCTGCGGCCAACGGCCTGTACCTCGTGCTGTTGCTGCTCGGCGGCATGGTCATCCCGCTCGCGAAGCTGCCGAGCGGGCTCCGGGCGGCGGCTCGGGGACTGCCGGCCGGTGCGCTGTCCGATGTGTTCCACGGGGCGCTCGTCGGTACGGCGGTTCCGGGCCGAGCATGGCTCGTCCTGGCGGTCTGGGCGTTGCTCGCGCCGGTGGCCGCCGCCGCGGCGTTCCGCTGGGAGTGACCGCCGCGCTCTCGACGCAATAGCTCGCGCTTTTCGTTACCCATTGCGTCGAGAGTGGACCGTCTGGCGGTCTCGACGCAATGACTCGCGTGTTCCGTTACCTATTGCGTCGAGAGTGTCGCCGCTACCCGCCGGGTCTCCGGCGCCGCTCCGCGGCGAGGATCTGGTCGCGACGGAACTCGGCGAACTCGTTGTAGCTCGTGGTCACCCCGGGAGGCAGGGCACGCTCGAAGTCCTTCAGGTGGGCCTTCAGGCGATCGACCTCGTCAGGCGTCGTGGCCCAGAACTGGAACTCCGAGTCGAACGCGGTGATCCGCTTCTCGTTCAGCTTCCACGTCGCGACAAGTATCCAACGGTCCGGCGTACGGAAGAGGAGCGAGGTGGGATAGACGGCCGCCACCCTGAAGCCCCGCCGTTGGGCGAGCTCGGTCCAATAGGCCTTGGTGTCCCGGTTGTGCATACGAGCTTTGAGAACCTCGGTGTCGCCGAGCCCGAAGAGGTCGGTCAGCGGTCCCTCGTGGAACAAGCTGATGTAGCCGAGCTCCCCGGTGGCCACGGGCTGTCCGCGGTAGTAGCGCTGGAGGAACTTCCCAGCCTGGTAGCGCTGCCGGTAGGTGTTGTCGCTGGCCTTCGGAGTGTCGATGAGGAGCTGCCACTTCACGGGCATGAGCAGCATCGTCAGGCACACCAGGGCAGGCACGATCGATCGTCGCCCCACCGGTACCACGGCCGCGGCGATGCTCAGCGCGGCGAACAGACCGAGACCTATGAGGTAGGCCTGGTAGCGCTCGAACCAGCCGATCTGAGCGAAGGCGAGGTGGAGCGCCGCGGTGACGACGAATGCCACTGACGGAAAGACGGCCCGCCGCCGCTCGCCGATCAGCGCTCCAGTTCCCACCATCATCAGGTAGCCGAGCGCCAGCAGCACGAACACGACGAGCAGCGGGTCGGCGGTGAGCCGGTCGGAGTAGCCGCGCAGGCCCTGCTGTCCGGGGAGCCCGTGGCCGAGGACGGCCTTGGCAACCACCGAGTTCGGGAGGATCTGTCCGCCCATAGCAACGTTGAACAGGGCGAAGGCCGCGAATGGAACAGCGGCTACGACCCCAACGATCACCGCTTGGCGGAACCTGGCGCGCCATTGGGCCGGTATCCCGACGGCGAGCGGTGTCCACACTTCGGCCAGCAGCGCGGCCCCGATCCCGACGCCGACGAACAGGGACTCGAAGCGGATCAGCACGCCGACAGCGAGCAACGCGTAGGGGATCCAGGCTCGCTTGGGCCCTTGGCCGAGCGATCGGCGATGGAACAGCCAGACCACGGCCATGGTGACCGCCAGATGGAGGATGTGTTCCATACCGGTCATGGCCAACGAAGGCAGGAACAGCAGGACCGTGACGAGCACGGCCACGGCCGCCACGTCGAGCTTGCGCCGGGGACCCGGATCCATGACCCCTTGGGCGCGGCCGAGCACCCAGAGCGCAGCCAGGCCGGCGCCGACGTTGAGCACGAGCGGACCGAACACGGTGCCGCCGGGGAACAAGGTCGTGATCGCGACCAACACCGTCCACAGCGGAGACGACGAGGCCGACTGGAACGTTCCCGCCTGCACCCCCCAGGTCAGGTGATGGGCGAGCGTCCGACCGACGCTGATGTGGATCGCGCCGTCGTCGAGGACGTAGGCAAAGCGCCCCTCCGTCAGGTGGAGGCTCCACGCCATCAGGAGGGCGAGGACCAGCAGGAAAACGCCAGCGGAGAACCAGAAGAACGAGCGGGACGAGGTCGCCTCGGGCTCGCTGGCCAAGCGTTCCTTGGGCTGGGCGATGGACCCGACGGCCAGATCCTGCTCTGCAACGGACGCCATCCGGTCGCCTTCCCTCAACACCGACAACAGCAGGACGGAGAGGTGGCTCCGACGGCCACGCAGGCTAGCCACGCCAGCGAATCGCGCTTTGCCCCGACCAGCGTCGGCCTCAATACGGCAGGCGTAGCTCGGTGCACGTCCAATGACCGGATCCCTCCCCTATCGGACCGAGTGGACACAGGTCAGCTGGTAGGGCCTGCCTTCTCGGTCGGTGCGGGGCCGAGGCGCTCGAACTCGTCGGCCACCTTCTGCCAGGTCAAGACGTCGTGCTCGTCCACCGAGCGACCCAGCCGTTGAGCTTCCTCGTGGCGGCTGGCCCACCGGAAGAACAGCATGGTGATGAGCGTCCAGAGGTAAGCCCCACCGGCCAACTTCATGATCAGGCCGGCGGCCTGCTGGTCCTGGGTGACCGTTATGTGGCCCATCCGTTGCGGGATGTCATAAGCCTTGTACACGGCTCCGCTGGCAAAGGTCAGCCACGCTCCAGGCACTGTCGGGATCACCGACATCAAGAACAGGTACACCATCTGGGACGGGAGGGACTGGCGCCACTCCGGGATCGGCCCGCAGACCGACATCCACATGGCGGTCGCCGTGCCCACGAGCAGCACGTGCAACGTGAAGTGCAGCACGGCGTACTTCACCGAGTTGTTCACCACGGCCGGCCAATGGACCAGCAGGATCACTGCGTTGTAGGCCACGCCGGCGACCACCGGGCGACAGAAGCGCTTGACCCACACCGAGACCGAGCCGTCGCCGATCACCAACCGGGCCAGCCACTCGGGCGTGCCGAGCAGTATCAGCGGCGGCAACACGAGGGAGAGCAGCAGGTGCTGGATCATGTGCACCAGGTACAGGTAGTTCTCGCCGACGTCGTGCATCGGCCAGTCCGAGGCCAGCCACAGGACGGCCAACCCGGTGAAGAACCAGCGCTTCTGCGACGCGGTGATCGCCGGCATGCCGGCAGGGACGACCTTCGGCCCGATCGTGCGACCCGCCCACACGTACAGCCCGGCCAACGACGCGACGAGCAGCCAAACCTCAGGGTGGGCGTGCCAGGCCCAGAAGTTCGTACCGCCTGCCGCTAGCACGGCAGACCTCGTTGCGCACCGTCACCAGCCGGGAGCGGTGAGGGAGCCGAGGCCACACGCTCAGGCTGGCAGAGACCGTTCACGGCTAACCGTTGTTGAACAGGCGGAAGGTGGACAGCGCGGCGATGTAGACGCCGACCGCCAGGAAGAGCCCGGCGTAGAACAACCGGGTCAGGACCTTGGAGTCCCACTTCAGGTGCATGAAGTGCAGGGCCACCATCCCGAACTTGATGGCCATGATGATCAGCAGCGGCGCCACCAGCACCATGCCCTTCAGCGCCTTCACATAGGACAGGGAAACCTCCATCGCGGTGAGCACCGCGAGGATGACCGCGATGCGCACGTAGTGCGTGTCGGTGGGATGAGCGTCGTCATGGACTTGAGGCGACGTGCCGGGGACGTCGGCGAGCGCGGTCTCGGAGGTCATTCGTTCCTACTTCACGAGGTAGACGACGGTGAAGATCAGGATCCACACGACATCGACGAAGTGCCAGTACAGCCCGACGATCTCCACTGCTTCGGCCCGCTCCTGGGGGATCCGCCCCCGCAGGGAGAGCACGAACGTCGACAGCAACATGATGATGCCGATCGTTACGTGCACGCCGTGGAACCCGGTGAGCGTGAAGAACGCCGAGCTGGCCGCGCTGCTGGTGAAGCCCATGCCTTCTTTCACGAAGGCGGTGAACTCGTAGACCTGGCCGGAGATGAACACCGAGCCGAGCAGGGCGGTGGTGAGCAGCCAGGTGCGCAGACGCTTGTGATCGCCGCGGGTGATGGCCGCCACGGCCAGCACCATGGTGAGCGAGCTCATCAACAGGACGAACGAGCTGATCGACGTGAACGGGATGTCGTAGCGGTCGTGGGGGGAGAGCTGCCCGTTGGTGCGGGTCTTGTAGAGCAGGTAGGTGGAGATCAGGCCACCGAACAACAGGCACTCCGAGCCAAGGAACACCCACATGGCCAGCTTCTCGTTGGAGATGCCGGTGCTGGTGACCGTGTGGTGGTCCGCCGGTGCGGGCGCCGCGGGGTGGCCGCCGGGAACCTCGGGCGCTGATGCGGGAGCGACGACGTCAGTCAACGAGAGCAGCTTCCTCTTCGGTCGCCGGGCGGGCGACGTCGTCAGGTTCGGCGTCGGACGTGTGGTCGTCCGGGCCGGCCTCCGGGCCGTGATCGTCGGTGTGGGCGGTTCCCGGCTCGGTCGAGGGCTCCATGACCCAGCCGTACATGCCAGCGACGACGCACAGGCCACCGACCACGCAGATCCACAGGTTGTAGATCAACCCGTAGCCGATGAGCGGGAGGCCGAAGGCCAACACGATGGGCCAGTACGACGGCGAGGGCAGGTGGACATCGGTCCTGGTGCCGTGCTGCACCACGTCCTCGGTGGCGGCGACGCGCACCACCCGACCACGTTCGTCCTCGCCGTACTTGCGGTGCCAGAACTCATCCAGAGATGTCACGGTCGGCACCTCGTCGAAGTTGTGGGCCGGTGTGGGACTGGCCACCATCCATTCGAGGCTGCGACCGTCCCACGGGTCGGCGGCCATGGCCAACTTGTTGGCCTTCGCCTTGCGCCGGCTCACCAGGATGTTGGTGAAGAACACGAGGAACGACACGGCGATGGTGAACGCACCGATCGTGCTGACCATGTTCCAGAAGTTGAAGCCATAGCCGTTCTCATACGTGTAGGTCCGGCGGGGCATCCCCTGCAACCCGAGGATGTGCATCGGCCCGAACGTGAGGTTGAACCCGATCAGGATGATCCAGAAGTTCCACTTGCCGACTTTGTCCGATAGCGCATAGCCGAACGCCTTGGGCCACCAGAAGTAGAACCCGCCCATGAAGCCCAACAAGGCACCGCCGAACAACACGTAGTGGAAGTGGGCGACGATGTAATAGGTGTCGGTCTGTTGGGTGTCGGCCGGTGAGACGGCGTGGGTGACACCCGACAAGCCGCCGATGGTGAACATCGCCACCAGGCCCACTGCGAACAGCATGGGCGTGGAGAACTTGAGCTTGCCGCCCCACATGGTGGCCAACCAGTTCAGGATCTTCACGCCGGTGGGCACGGCGATGAACATCGTGGACATCGAGAACGCCGCCACCGAGATCGGCCCGATGCCCGAAGCGAACATGTGGTGGGCCCACACGCCCCAGCCCATGAAGCCGATGGCGATGCCCGAGAACACCATGAACGGATAGCCGAAGAGCGGTTTGCGGGCGAACACCGGGATGATCTCGGACACCACGCCGAAGGCCGGCATGATCATGATGTAGACCTCCGGATGCCCGAAGATCCAGAACAGGTGCTCCCACAGGAGCGGGTCGGCGCCCTGTTTGACGTTGAAGAAGTTGGCGTGGAACAGCCGGTCGAACATCAACAGGAACTGGGCGCAGGTCAGCACCGGGATGGCGAACAGCAACAGGAACTGGGTCACCAAGCCCATCCATGTGAACACCGGCATCTTCATCAGCGTCATGCCGGGCGCCCGCATGTTGAGCACGGTGGTGATCAGGTTGATGGCGCCGGTCAGCGAGGCGAGTCCGGTGATGATCAGCCCCAGGTTCCAGAAGTCGATGCCGTGGGTCGGTGAGAAGATGATGCCGCTGTTCGGTGCGTAGTTGAACCAGCCACCGTCCGGGGCGTGGCCAAGGAGCCAGCTCGAGTTGAGCAGGATCCCGCCGAACAGGAACGACCAGAACCCGAACGCGTTGAGCCGGGGGAACGCGACATCCCGGGCCCCGACCTGCAACGGCATCAGGTAGTTCATGAACGCCGCACCGATCGGTATGACCACCAGGAAGACCATGGTGGTGCCGTGCATCGTGTAGAGCTGGTTGTACAGGTCGGCGCTGAGCAGCTTCCCGTTCGGTGTGGCCAGCTGCACCCGGATCAGCAGCGCTTCGATGCCACCGACCACGAAGAAGAACAGGGCGGCGGTGCCGTACATGATGCCGATCTTCTTGTGATCGACGGTCGTGACCCAGCTGCGCCAGCCCGTGCCACCCTTGGGCCGCTCGAACACGCCCAGCGTGCGGCGGGGCGCCGCACCGTTGCCTGAGGGCAGGGCGGGAAGCGCAGTATCGGGAGTGGTGAGGGCCATCAGCGACGCTCCACTACTTCAGGGTCTGCAGGTAGGCGACCAATTGGTCGATCTGCTGCTCGGTGAGGTTCAAGTTCGGCATGCCCCTGCTCTTCGGGCTCATCGTGGCACCGGGGGCCATCGGTTTCACGCCGGGCGGGTTGCGCAGCCAGGCTTCCAGTGCGTTGCGGTCGAGGCACTTCTGTTGGCCCTTGTCGCTCTGACCCCAGTTCTCCCCGAGCGCCCGGCACTCCTTGGTGTCCTTGCGCAGGCTGGATACCCCTCCGGCGAAGATCGAGCGACTCATGAGGTGGGTGAGGTTCGGCACCTCGCCTGACACCTGGTTCTTCTTCTTCGGGTACTTGAACGCCTGGGTCGATGAGGCGGGATCCTTGCCACCCTTGGTCGGGTCGTTCAGGCCGTCGATGCGGTGGCAGCTCGTGCACTGGCCGGTCAACACCTTCCACCCCTCGATCGCGGTCGAGCCCGTCGGGTTCCTGGCCGGCTCCTGCTGGCGCTTGGCCCAGGCTGCGAACTCCGCTGCGGGCATGGCGACGACCTTGATCCGCATGTTGGCGTGGGACAGCCCGCAGTACTCGGTGCACTGGCCGAGGTACTCCCCTGGATGATCGGCCTGGATGGTCAAGGGGTGGGTCCGGCCGGGCACTGCGTCCTTCTTGCCGTTCAGATGAGGAGACCACCAGCTGTGGATCACGTCGCGGGACTTGATCCGCAGCGCGATCTGTTGTCCGGCGGGGATCACGAGATCGTTGGCCGTGATGATCTCGTCGTACTTGCCGTCGCGGTTGAGGTCATAGCGGTACTCCCACCACCACTGCTGGCCGTACACCTCGACCCGGATGGCGTCGGACTTGGGCTTCTTGGCAAGGTCGAAGATCGTCGTGACCGTGAACACGCCGACCACCACGAGGATCAACGCAGGAGCGATCGTCCAACCGAGCTCAGCCTTGACGTTGCCGTGGATCTGCTTGGGCAGGTCCTCGAAGTCCTCGTCGCCCTTGGCCTTGAACTTCAGCGCCACGAACAGGCAGCCGCCGAGGATGAGCACGAACACCACGCCGGCGATGGCGAACACCGGGGTGACGAGGGAGTTGATGGTGCGAGCCGCCGGGCCCTTGGGGCGAAACGTGTTCTGTGGGTGCTTGCTGAAGGCGTCGCCGCAGCCGGCGGCGGCCAGCGTCAGGACCGATGTGCCGATGATCGTGATGACCGCGCGCCGCAACCGGCCACGCACCATGGGCGCTCCTTGGGAGGGGACCGACCGAGTTTCGTGTACGACCTCGGGGGCTGCCAACTCGGGCGATGCGCTCATCGGCGGAGCCGCAGGACGAGCGGTGGCGTCGATCCGACGAGGCCGATGCTGCCTTCGCCCTTGGTCTTCTCCTCGTGGAACTTGCGCTCGCCGTGGACCGCACCGAACACGCCTCCGGCCAGGACGGCGAGCCCGCCGACCAGGAGCAGCGCGGCGATCAGGGAGCTGTTGACCTTGGGCCGTGCCGTGATGAGCCACCCCACAGCGAGGACCACGGCCGGCACGAGACCAAACACGACGTAGGCCCCGCCCTTGGGCAGGGCCAGCAGCACCCGAGAGATGCTGAGCACGAACGCGGCGATGCCCAGGACGGCGATGGCCGGTATCTCCACCGGGTACATCAGCCGGTTGCGGATCGAGCGGTTCACGTCGGCATCACCGGTGGCCCGGTCGGCCCAGGTCCGCACGCCCCACTCGATCGTGGTGATGGCCAGGCCGACGAGGCCGATCACGAACAGCGCCTTCCCCACGACCAGGCCGAGCAGGAGCGCTCCGACCGAGAACGCGGCCACCACCGGCCAGTAGCTGGCGGTGGTGGGCACAGCGCCTTCGGGGACGGTGTCGGCGCCGAGCACCTGGGCCTCCGCTTCGGGATCGGCGTCGCGCAGCGCCACCACCATGAGACCGAGGAAGAGCGAGCTGAACGAAAAGCCGATGAGGATGGCGTACCCGAGGTGGTCGCCGACGCGACCCTTGTAGCCGAGGGTGATCGCCCCCATCAGCGTGTCCATGCCGACCGCGTGGTTGCCGCTGGCCCCGGCGTAGATCGCCGCGACGGCGAAGCCGAAGGCTGCGAGTCCGAGGAAGAACTTGGAACCGGGGGTGAGCATGAGCGGGTCGTCGTCCTCTACTTGGTGATGTAGATCGCGTACCAGATCACCGCGAACACGGCGACGGTGACATACCAGAACAGTGACGCCGCGGTGATGCCCTCGCGGTCACGACCGGCGTACTCGCCGCCCAAGGTCCGCAGCGTCATGAGGGCGGCATAGGCCAGTGCGATCACCACCAACGCGAGGTGGGCGCCGGTGATGACGTGGATGAGCACCCCGGCCGGGCTCTTGGCCACGCCGAGCTTCATCTGGGAGTACAAGAAGCTCGTCATGTTGATGAAGCACAGGCCGAAGAAGATCGTGAGGCCCAGGGCGAAGTAGGCGTGCTGGCGGTCGTTGTTGGCGACGGCGTACACCGCCCACTGCATGGTGACGACCGACAGGACCAGCGTGAAAAGAGCGGCGTTGGCCGGCGTGAGCGGGATCGAGGCGCCATCGGGTAGCCACTTCCCCGTCGCGTTGAGGCCCTGGCTGCGATAGGAGAGGTAGACCCCGATCAGGCCGGCGAACATCATGAACACTGCGGCGGAAGCCAGGGCCGTGCCGATCAGGGTGACACGGGGCCGGGCCGGCGGAGCGGCCGAGGGCAGGGCAGGTAAGGCATGGGCGCCGCTCTCGGTGCCGGTGCCGGTGTCGGTGATCGCGGTGGCCATCAGGGGGATGCCTCCTCGCGCTGATCGAGCAGCGGCTCCGCCGAGTCGACGGTCGGAAGAGTCACGAAGTTCTCGAGCGGCGGTGGTGACGGGGTGGCCCATTCGAGCGTGTGCCCTTGCCAGGGGTCAGCCGGGATCTCCTCGTCGCCATCACCGGCGCCATCTTCCTCACCGGCACCGCGGCGACGGGTGGAACTGCGCCGCCGCGCCGCCAGCAGGTTCGCGGCAGCGGCCAACACCCCGAGGGCCACCAGCAGGCCGCCGACCGCCACCACCGCGCTGAGCGCCTGGTACACGCCCTCCCTGGTGCGCGTGGTGTGAGCACGGAGCAAGGCGGCGATCAGGTCGGGGAAGGCCAGCAGGACCGTGCCCAGCAACAGGGCCAGAGCGGCGAGGCCACCCAGGCCCTTTGCCGCGGGCCGGCCGAGGATCTTGGTGGCCCACCAGTGCAACCCACCGAGCGCCCCGATCACCGCGGCGAGCGCGGCGTAGTGGGTGACCGCAGCCTCCCAGTCCGTACCTGCCACCTTGAGCGCAGGGATGGCGCCGGCCGCCCCGGCCAGCACCCCGACCAACAGCATCAACACGGCGGCCACCGCGAACAGGAGCGGTCCGTTGAACGAGAAGCTCCCGCGCCGGAACAGGTCAGCCCAGAGGGCGACCAGCATCAGCAGCGGGATCAGCGCCAGGACCGACATGCCGATGTAGGCCGGTTGTTTGAGCGCGGCGCCGTAGACGGACTCTTGGACGAAGGCCCCGAACCCCAACGCGCCGAACGCCGCGATGGCCCCCAAAGCGACACCCCGGAAGGCCTGGCGGGTGCGAGCGGTGACCGCGAACACATCTCCGGCGAACCCGAGCACCGGCACCGCGAACGCGTACACCTCGGGATGGCGGAACGCCCAGACGACCCGGCTGTACATCTGCCTGTTCTCACCGAACATGACCCGGCCGTGGCGATGGTCGACGTAGATCAGCCCGAGCACACCCACCAGCACCGGCAGGGTCAGCACCCACATGACCCCGGCGACCAACATCGACCACGCGAAAAGCGGGACCCGCCCGAGGTTCATGCCCGGTGCCCGCAGCCCGAACACCGTGGTGATGACGCAGGCCGCGCCCACCACGAGGGCCACCAGCACGGCGGCGATGGCCACGACCCACAGGTCCGCGCCACGGGCCCGACCGCCGCCAGGCCCGCCGTTGATCACGTAGCTGACCACCACCAGCGCGCCGGCGATGAGCCACGTCCAGAACGATGCCGCCGCGGCGCGGGGGAAGGCGATGGTCGTGGCCCCGACCTGCAAGGGCACGACCACCATCGCTATGCCGAGGACGAGCGGAAGTAGGAACAGGAACGTGGCGGCCACGCTGTGGAACGTGAACACCTGGAAAGCGGTGTCGGCGCTCAGGATGTTCAGCCGAGACGTATCGATGCGCTCGACGGCCACGAGCTCACCGGCGACCGCGGCCGCCAGGCCGAACAGCAACGACGACGCGATGTAGGCCCGCCCGATGACCTTGTGGTCGCCTGACCCGAGGAAGCCGGCCAAGCCGGTGGGGCGCGGACGACTCGTGTCGATCGCTGTGGCGCCGGCCGTCGATTGGTTCGCCGTCGTGGTCTCGGGCGGGGACTCGGTTACAACCATGGGCTCGAAGACCTCACCCAGCGGAGGCGGTCGGGTTGGGTCCGGAATCTACACATGGGCTGCACAGCCCCTGGATGGTCCGGCGTTGTCAATGGTGGGACCGGATCAGCGCGTCCACCGCCATGGCCCCGAACAGCAGGGTGATGTAGGTGATCGAGTAGGAGAACAGCCGCATGGCGGTCTTGGTCGAGGGGGCCTTGAACAACCGCACCGCGAACAGCAGGAACACCCCGCCGAGGAGGGCCGCGGCGGCCAGATAAAGCTCACCCATGCCGGCGACCGGGCCGAACACCAGGGTGAGGGCCCACAGCAGGACGGTGTACACGAGGATGCGGGCTGAGGTCGCCCGCAGGCTGAGCACCGACGGGAGCATGGGAACGTCGGCCGCGCTGTACTCGTCGCGGTACTTGATGGCCAGGGACCAGAAGTGCGGTGGCGTCCAGTAGAAGATCACCGCGAAGAGCACGACCGGCGGCCAGGCCAGGCTGCCGGTCACCGATGACCAACCGATCAGCACCGGTACCGCGCCGGCCGCTCCGCCGATCACGATGTTCTGGGTTGACGTGCGCTTCAGCCAAAGCGTGTAGACGAACACGTAGAACAAGCAGGCCACCACGGCCAGCACGGCACTGAGCAGGTTGACCAATCCCCACAGCCAGAAGAAGGCCAGGATCTCCAACCCGACGGCGAACGTCAACGCGGCGCGGGGAGTGATCGCGCCGGTCACCAGCGGCCGGCCTCTGGTGCGGTCCATGATCCGGTCGATGTCGCGATCGACGTACATGTTGATGGCGTTGGCGCCGCCGGCGGCCAGCGATCCGCCGAGCACCGTGGTGAGGATCAGCCAGCCTGAAGGCAGGCCCTTGGCCGCCACCACTTGCGTGGGCACGGTGGTGACCAGCAGGAGCTCGATGATGCGTGGCTTGGTGAGTGCGACGTAGGCCCCTACACGTGACCGCAGTGACGGCGGGGCCAGCTTGAGCACGTCGCGACCCTACGGCCGGTGTGGGGGACCGGCCAAAGCAGGGTCGGCAGCCCGTTCGCGCTTGGTCGACCTCTCGGAAGCTGCCGTACCCTGACCCCGTGCGGTTGCCTGAGCTGTCGCCCTCTGCCTACCGGCGGGTGACCCAGGCGGCCTTGTGGTCGCTGGTGTTCATCGTGGTCACCGGCGCCGCGGTGCGGCTCAGCAACTCCGGGCTCGGCTGCACCGACTGGCCCACGTGCAAGGCGAACCACATCGTGGCCCCGTTCGAGTACCACGCGATGGTCGAGTTCGTGAACCGGATGATCACCGGTGCGGTTTCGGTGGCTGTGATGCTGGCCGTGCTCGGATCGCTCCGGCGGGTCCCCCGGCGTCGCGATCTCACCTGGCTGTCGGTGGGGCTGGTGGTCGGCGTCCTCGGCCAGATCCTGCTCGGCGGTGCGGTCGTGCGATCCGGGCTGAACCCGTGGGTCGTGCAGGGCCACTTCGTCCTGTCGATGCTGCTGATCCTGGATGCGGTGGTCCTCACCCACCGGGCGGCGCAGGCCGACGACGCGCCGCCCGCTCGTCCCCGAGTCGAGCCCACCGAGCAGCGCATGGGCACGGCCTTGGCCGGTCTGGCGGCTGTGGTGATCCTCACCGGCACGATCACCACCGGTGCCGGGCCGCACTCCGGCCAGAACGCCGGCACGTTTGTACGTCGGCTCCCGCTCAGCCCCCATGATGCGGCCCGCATCCACGGCGTCACCATGATGGTGTTCCTCGCCGCCGTGATCGTGCTCGCCGTGCGGCTGCGACGGACCTCAGCCGCCGAGGGAGCGTTCCAGCCGGTGGGCACGCTCTTGACCGTCCTCGTGCTGCAGGGGGCCATCGGGTACACCCAGTACTTCACCGGCATCCCCCCGTTGCTGGTAGGGCTGCACGTGTTCGGCGCCTGCTTGGTGTGGGTGGCTGTGCTGCGCCTGCGACTCGAGATGCAATCGCCTCCTGGCCATCCGGCAGAATCGCGTCATGTCGACCGCCGCGCCGACGACCCAACCGGTCGAGACCTGGTCCCCCAGCGATGACACCGATCTCGAACCTGATGTGCCTTGGATCGTGCTGGTCTGGAACGACCCGATCAACCTCATGTCCTATGTCACGTTCGTGTTCCAGAAGTTGTTCGGCTACAGCCTGGAGAAGGCCACCAGCCTGATGCTCGACGTCCACGAGAAGGGTCGGGCGGTCGTATCGACCGGATCACGTGAGAAGGCCGAGCTCGACGTGTTCCGCCTGCACGAGCACGGCCTCTGGGCCACCATGCAACAGGACAAGTGATGTTGTTTCGACGCCGTGGGAACTAGCCGTTGCTCCGCCGACGTCGTGTGGTGATCGCCCGGCGACCGGACGGCTCGTTCAAACTTCGGCTGAGCGCCGAGGAACGCGAGTTGCTGGCCGGGCTGGCCGAACAGCTCGAGGAGATCGTGGACGCCGGGCCGGACGATCCAGTCGGCCGACGCCTGTTCCCCGTGGCCTATCCCGACGACGAGGAGAAGGAGGCGGAGTACCGGCTGCTGGCTGGGGAGGAGCTGCGGTCGTCTCAGCGAGCTGCGTTGGAGGTGATGCGCTCGACCGCCGAAGCCGAAGTGCTGAGCGAGGACGAGGTCAGCGCCTGGCTGCGGTCCATCAACGCCATCCGACTGGTGCTCGGCACCCGGCTCGACGTGCAGGAGGACGACGCCGGAGTCGTCGATCCCGAAGATCCCGAGGTCAGCGCCAGGATGCTCTACCACTACCTGTCGGCGTTGACCGACCTCATCGTCCAAGCCCTGTCCCGGACTCGCTAACCACGACACCGTCCCGTCTCAGTCAGTCGCCTTGCTCTCCAACTTGCGGCAGTAGTCGGCTTTGCAGGTCTGGAGGCCCTTGACCAGCCGAGACATCCGGTCGACCAGCTTGGGGTCGGCTTTCTCGACGATGTTGCTCAGCTCGTCGGGGTCGGAGCGGAGGTCGTACAGCTCCTTCTCGCCGGTCGTGTACTGGACATAGGTGTAGCGGGCGGTTCGCACGCCACGGAACGGCGTGATGCTCGCCTTGCCCTTCCGCTTGCCCTTCCCCTTGCCGTTCGCCCGACCGCGCCGGGAGGCAGGAGGCGCCGCCCCCGGGGACGTCGTGGTCCCCTGGTCGGGATCGTTGGGTTCCAAGGTGTTCGGACCGACCTTGGCCGCCTTGCCCTTCTTGGAGCTGGTGTCATGTTCCAGCAGGTAGGCGTGACGCCAGCGGCTGACGTCGCCCTTCAGGAGCGGAGCGAACGATCGGCCGTCCACAAAGCTCGGCGTGCTGGCGCCGGCCAGGTCGGCGAACGTCGGCGCCAGATCAACGTTGCCGACGATCTCAGTTGGCGTTCGGCGGGCGGGAAGGCCTGGGCCGCGCACCACCAGGGGCAGGTGGATGTCCTCTTCGTACGCCGTCTGCTTGCCGGCGGGCAAGCGGTGCTGGCCGAGGTGGAAGCCATTGTCCGAGGTGAAGAAGAAGTAGGTGTTGTCGAGCTGGTGGTTCGCCTTGAGCGTGTCGACCAGCTTGGCGATGGATTCGTCGACGGCCTGCAACGACTGCAACCGCTTGCGGTAGAGCTGGTCGATCTGCTTCTGCGGTTTCTCCTTCAGGAGCGGCCGGTTCTGCACCCAGCGGGGCTTGTCGCCCACGTCGGCTTCGTTGTAGCTCGCCGTGCGGGGCGCTTTGGCACCCGGAAAGAGCTTGGCGTGGCGCGGCGCGGGGGTGGCCGGACCGTGCGGGGCGTAAACCGCGAGGTAGCTGAAGAACGGCTTGTCATCCTTCGCGGCCTTTGTGACGAAGTCGACGGTCTTCGCGGTGTACACGTCGGTGCCGTAGTCCTTCGGCGTGTGCCCGTAGTGGACCAGCTTGCCGTTCTCGTTGAGGGTGTAGTTGTACTCGGAGTAGGGGCTCCCACCTTCCGAGGCGCTGTCCCACTCATCCCACCCCGGCGGCACATAGGTCTTGGACGCACCGTTCGGGTAGCCGTTGAGGTACTTGCCGATCAACGCCGTCCGGTACCCCTTGTCGTGCAGCCAGGTGGCGATCGTGGACTTCTCGATCCCCTTGTCGTACGCGGTGGTGAACCCGCCGTTGCTCCCGCCGTTGGTCAGGATCCCGGTGTTGTGGGCGTACTGGCCGCGCAGCGTGGTGGCCCGCGAGGGGCAGCACAGTGACACGCTTACGAAGTAGTTGGAGAAGCTGACGCCCTGATCGATCAACAGCTTCTTGAGGTTCGGCATCACGGAGATCTCATCGAGGCTCAAGTCGTCGGTGAGCAGGAACATGATGTTGGGCGACTTCCCTGTCGCCTGTTCCGGTGACTTGCCGGTTGTCGACGTCGTCGATCCCGTCGAAGAGGATTGGCTGCAACTGACGCTCGCCGCGGCGAGAGCAGCTAGTGCAAGGCCGGCGATCAACTTCCGGAAGCGGTTCGTCGTGGGCATGGCCTGAGGATGACAGGGGTGGGTTAGGAGGATATGAGCGATGAGCGATGAGCGATGAGCGGTGAACGATGAGCGCTGGCCGCGCCGAGGTCAGCGCCTGGTGCCAGCGGGGTAGAAGAAGGCGCCGGCGGTGCCTGGCCCGGTGTGGGCCCCGACGCTCGGGCCGATCCGATAGCGGATGACCTCCCGCACCTGGGGCGCCTGCTCGAGGTGGGTTTCGAGTGCGGTCCAGAGCGGCATGGCTGCCCGATCGGCGACGCCCACGGCCACCTTGAGCGACTCACCGGACAACGTCACGAAGTCGGCCATCACCGCGGCGGCCTCTTCGAGGTCGTGCGCTTGGCCGACGACGCGGATCTCCCCGTCGATCAGTGACAGGACGGGGATGGCTTCGGCGTCTGCGCTGTCATCGAAGCCCACCTGGAGCCGCCCGCCGGCCCGGGCGAGGTCGAGAGCCCGAACCACGAACACGTTCCCGATCGAGCCGGCCAGGGTCGTGGCGATCATCGCCGCCTCCGCCGCCGAGCAGCCACGCTCGAGAGCGGACGCGGCTTCCCACACGCAGCAGGCGACCCCGAACGACGCGGTTCCGGTGTCGACGAGACGGACCGGGATCGGACTGGCCGCGATGGCCAGCCGGGCGCTATTGAGGGTGCCCGAGATGGCCGAGCCGATGTGGATCGACAGGATCTCGCTGGCGCCTCGCTGGGCGACGCGGACGTAAGCCTCGGCGAACATGCCGGGGCTCGGTTGGGAGGTCGAGACGGTGGGGGTGCCGTCATCGAAGCGGGCGTAGAAAGCGTCGGCGTCGAGGTCGACGCCCTCGGCGAACGGCTCGCCGTCCACGGTGACGGTCAGCGGCACGATCTCGATGCCATAGCGCTCGGCCAGCTCCGGTGGGAGCTGGGCGTTCGAGTCGGTGACGACGGCGATCACGACCGGCGCGCTTGCTCTGCTCCCGCAACCGGCCAAGCCGGCGGCGTCGACTGGTCTGGGCGGGGGCCCGCGGTTGCGAACCGGTACAGGATCACCCCACTGCTGGTGGCGGCGGCGATTGGCAGGGCGACGGTCGGGGACGGCCCCCACAGGTTCGGCCAACCGCGGCGCCACCACAGAGCCGCTGCGCTGATCCAGGCGAGAGATGCGACGGCGGTCGTGGCGAAGGCCCGTTGCTTCCAGCGGGGCGACATCCCGGTGAGCCCGGCCACCGCCAGGTCGATCGGTGTGTACGCCGGGAACGTGGCCAGGCACTGACCGGCGCTGGCCGCCACGCCTTTGCCGCCGCGGAACCCGTTCCACACGGGGAAGCAGTGACCGATCACCGCAGCCGATGCTGCGGCGTGTGATCCGTCGCCCCCGCCCAGGCGCTGGCCGAGTCGGGCGGCCGCCGCCGCCTTGGCCACGTCGACGGCCAGCACGCCGTAGCCCCACACTGGACCGATCTGGGCGATGGCGTTGGCCGCCCCGGGGTTGCCGCTCCCCGTCGATCGAAGGTCGGCGGCGCCGCCGGTGGCCAGCCGACTGGCCAGATCAGCGGAGGGAATGGTTCCGAAGAGGTACCCGATCGTCACCGCACCCGCCATCCGGAGGGCCCTCGTCATGCCGCGGAGCCTATGGCCAAGAGGCGGCGTCGATCGGGCCGCGGCGGTCGGAACCAGGTTGGCTGCGATGGCGCTGCTGCTACGTTGTGGCCGCCTTCGACGGCCCTGCCCCCATCGTCCAGCGGCCCAGGACGCCGCCCTTTCAAGGCGGTAACACGGGTTCGAATCCCGTTGGGGGTGCTCACTAGGTCCGGCGGGCTCGTTCGGAGACACGATCGCGGTCGAGGATCCTCGACGTCTCGGCTAGGGTGCGCGGCGCCCCGAGTGCGGGGTGCTGAACACGGTGGAGCTGCTACCCGTCGTGCGAGGTCCCGTGGTGCAGTTTGGAGTGCACGCCGGCCTGTCAAGCCGGAGGTCGCGGGTTCAAATCCCGTCGGGACCGCTCCGGTCGCAGGCTTCGCCCTGCGGACGGCACACCCTGGTCGGGTAGCTCAGTTGGCAGAGCGTCCGCCTGAAAAGCGGAAGGTCACCGGATCGACGCCGGTCCCGACCACCAAGGATCGTTCAGGCCAGAGCAGCGATCGTGATCGGACCTGACTGAGGCACTCCAAGCAATAGGCGCGTCTCGCCCACCAAGGCGGTGCAATAGCTTGCCGGCGGTGGTCGAACCTTCGTCTCTTCCATCGGACCACGAGCGCGCCTTGCTCGGGTCGCTGCACCGGTGGGGCGATGTGGAGCGGCCCTGGCGGTGGACCCAGCGGTTGGCGATGGCCGGCGCGGTGACCGCATGCATGTCGATCATCGGGCCATGGTCGTCGGTGGGCGATCCAAGCCCCCCGGCGTTTGGGCGCCTCGCCCTCGTCACCGGCTTGGCGCTGTGAGCCTCGGCCCGTACCGAGGTGGCCACTGCATGGCCGTGGCTCGGGGTGATCGGTGCGCTGTGGCTGGTCGGGGCCGCGGCTCGCGAACTGCTTCGGCTGCGGGATCTAGCTCGAGCAACGTCGTTCACGCCCGGAGAGGTGACGGCGGTCCGGGAGGAGGCGGCCAAAGGCGGCCAGATAGATGAACCGGCCGAGGGCAGGTGATGGGCTTGGATCAACCGCCCACCATCGGCCGGCCCGCTCGATAAATCACTTATTCATCTCGCCCTTTCCTTGCCGCCATGCGGGCGCGGCGCGACAGTCCTCGCAGCCGAGCAACCTCCGCTCGGGAACACCAACAAAGCACTGGAGATCGAATGGGAACAATGGCCAGGGCCCGTCTCGCGCTGGCGGCTCTGCTGCTGGCCGTCTCGGGTCTCTTCATCCTCGGCACGCCAGCACCAGCCCAAGCGCATGATGCCTACTCGAACGGCTGCTCGTACTCGCCCGACTCGGGATACGTCTCTGGGGTTTACTTCAACTTCCACTCGGCATGTGATCGGCACGATCACTGCTACCACTACCACTACTACGGCGGTGGCTACTACGGCCGCCTGGCTTGCGACCACAGGTTCCTCTCCGATATGCGGAGCTGGTGCTACAACCACTACTCGCACTGGTACCAGGTGGGGCCCAGGTACGTGTGCTACGGCCTCGCCCAGACCTACTACACGGCGGTGCGAACGTTCGGCGGAGCGTTCTTCTGACCTACTGATCAGCAGCTTCCGCTGACGAACTGACGCACTGGCACCGGTCCCGACCGGTGCCAGTGCCGCGTTCGTGAGGCGACTTGGACGGTCCTTCTCTCTGATCGGGCCAGCGCGACGCCCAGTCGGTTTGCAGGACACCGCCCAGCGGTCTAGTCAGATCGCCATGACGCAGATCGCCCGGCTCCTCGCCGCTAACCAGGCTTACGCCGAAGCCCGTGCCAACGTCGCTGACCCTCGGCCGGGGCAGCGCTTGGCCGTCGTCACGTGCATGGACGCCCGCATCGATGTGTTCGCCGCGCTCGGCCTGCACCTCGGAGAAGCACATGTGATCCGCAACGCCGGCGGGCGGGTGACCGACGATGTGCTGCGCAGCCTGGCGGTGTCCAGCCACGTGCTCGGCGTCGACACCGTGGTCGTGATGCAACACACCAAGTGCGGCCTGGTCGGAGTGACCGACGAGGAGCTCAGGAAGCGGACCGGCGCAGACCTCGGGTTCTTCCCGATCGATGACCACGCTGCTGCTCTGCGTCAGGACATCGAACTGCTCACCAACAAGCCCTACCTCGAGCCGCTGAAGGTGTTCGCTGGCTTCATCTACGACGTCGAGAGCGGCGAGATCGATGACGCAGTCCGCTGGGAGCGCCCGGGGTGATCGGTGAGGACCTCCCCGACCTCGCCGCCATTCGCACGGCCCACGGCCGGATCGCCGGTCATGCGTTGCGCACCCCGGTGCTCCGCCATCCGACCCTCGACGAGTTCGTAGGTGCCGAGGTGCACCTCAAGTGCGAGACGATGCAGCGCGGCGGCTCCTTCAAGTTTCGAGGCGCACTGAACGCGGTGCTCGGTCTCACTCATGACGAGGCCGCCAAAGGTGTCGCGGCCCACTCGTCCGGCAACCATGCGACGGCGCTCGCCCTCGCCGCGGCCATCCGCGGGGTTCCGGCTTACCTGGTCATGCCGACCAACGCGCCCCGGGCGAAGCGGGGCGCGGTCCTCGCCGCGGGCGCGCAGATCATCGACTGCGGCGCCTCGCTCCTGCACCGCGAACAGGGGTTGGCGGTCGTTCTGAGCGAGACCGGAGCCCACGAGGTGCATCCCAACAACGACCCGCGGGTCATCGCCGGTGCCGGCACCGCCGCGGTCGAGCTCCTCGAGGAGGTCCCTGACGTCGAGCTGGTCATTGCTCCCGTCGGCGGTGGCGGACTTCTGAGCGGCACTGCTATCGCCATCGCCGGTCTGGAGCCACGGTGCCAGAGCTGGGGAGCCGAACCCTCGGGCGCAGACGATGCCTATCGGTCCTTCACTGCCGGCCGTCGTCTGTCGTTGGGTGCGCCTGACACGATCGCCGATGGCCTCCGAACCGAGCTCAACGAGCGCACCTTCGGCGCCATCCTTGAACACGTCCAAGGCATCGTCACCGTCACCGACAACGAGATCGTGGAGGCGATGCGCCTCATGTTCACCGGCGCCAAGCTGGTCGTCGAAGCGAGCGCGGCGGTGGCTGTCGCTGGAGCCCAGCAACTTCCCCGCCCGCTCCCGCGTCGGATCGGCATCATCCTTTCCGGCGGCAACCTCGACCTGGGCAAGCTGCCGTTCACGGCCGAGGCTGAGGCGAGCGATGGTCCTGCTCAACACGATCCCGCATGACCCATCCGACGCGGCGGTCTGACCTGACGAGTGAACGAATCGGGCACAATGGGCTGATGGCTTCGTACTCGGTCAATGAGCAGGCGGTAGCGCGAGCGAGGCAACTCATCGACTCTCACCAGTACGTGCTCGACAGCGTGTGGGCCGACGTTCAGCCGAGCGCCGACGACGAGAACGCCTTTCTGGAGTCGCACTCCTGGAAGGAGTACGCCGAATGGCATCTCGGTCTCACTGACGGAGCGAACGATGAGACCAAGGCCAGATACGGGTTCGTCTATGGGGACTTCCGCCGGGTCCACCGGATGGGCCTGGTCGCGTGCCAGTACCGGGCGGCCGAATGGCGGCACAAAGATGTGGAGCTCGCCGCACATGAGCTTCTGCAACGTCTCGACAACACCCGCGCGTAGACCCCGTGCGCTGATCTCCAGCCACCCTGCCGCCGCTCCAACCTCAGGGGAACAATCGGAGCCGATGATCTCGCCTCCCTCGCCGGTCACCTCGTCGCCCTCGACCTCCCGCTCGAAGCCCTCGACCCCCCGGAGCTTCGCGAGCTGCTCCGGCGAGTGGGCGAGCGCCTCGTGGCCGCTCATGAACAGCCGATACATGAGACGATGCCCAGCCGCGTAACGTGCCGGGCACGATGACGATCCCCCCTGCTCCTGAGAGGGTGGAGGGGCGGCGGGGAGCGGGTCTCGTGCGGGCCAAAAGAGGCCGCGTTGGCGCCTTGGCGCTGGCCCTCGTCCTCTTGGGGGCAACCAGCGGCTGTGGGCTCGTCGGCGGCGGCCACCATGCCGGGTTCGTCGAGAGCATGCTCGGCCAGGTTCCTGATTCTGCCGCCACCCGATCCGAGGTGCTGGTCAGCGACCACGCCGGGGCCCGCAAGCTGGCGGGCATAGCGCAGCCACCTCACGACGTCACCGACAAGAGTTTCGGCCACTACAACCGTCTTTTCGCCAGCACGCCCAAGCGACGTTCGAAAGCCCTGGCTGTGAACATCCAGCTGTTCGAACGCGGCAGTCAGGTTGCAGAATTTCGGCGCGAGCTCGGCTTCTCGATGGTCGACGCCGACCAGGTGCTCCAAGCCGGAAGCCCTCCGAACGTCATCGAGATCGTCCGTGGCCGGCACATCGACCCCGACGAGATCAACCACGCGGTGCACGCCGACCCGGCCTGGAAGGGTGACCTGACCGAGCGTTCCCACGACGGGGAGCGTTACTACCGCTGGCTGGCCGACAACAAGCTCGAGATCAAACTCAGGTCGACGGCCCGGCCCATTGGGGAGTCGGCGCGACTGGCGGTGGACGGCCATCAGATCCGGTGGGCGCGGAGCGATGAGGTCGTTGAAGGATCGATCGACGCCGGCCACGGGAAGTCGAAGTCGCTGGCCGGCGACGACTCGATGCGTTCGTTGGCCAGGACCCTCGACGACCGTGAGGTCTACAACGCGTTCCTGACCGGTGATCCCAAGCGGTTCGAGGTGGATCCGCTGCTCCTGGTACGGCGCCGCAGGATCCCCATCGGAAGCACGTCGATGAACCGCCTGCTCGAAGAGGCGCGCAAGCACGCTCTCCAGCCGTGGGAGGCGCTGGCTGTGGGCGACGCCGTCGTGGACGGCAAGCCGCTCGGGGTGATCGTGATCGCCAACCGTGACGGTGCTACCGCCAAGTCGAATGCCCGCCGACTCCGCCAGACCCTCGAGCACGGCTCCTCCGCGGTCACCGGCGAGCCATACCGGAACATGCTCCCCGTCCACTCCGTCACCTCTCGAGGCAACCTCGTGGTCGCCCTCGTGAACGAAAGACTCCCGACGATGTTGTTCCGGTCGGCGTTCCAAGGTGACACCCTGTTCGCCCACACCTGAACCCGGAGCGCCTGGGGGATCGCTCCATGAGTTGTCGATCAGGTGAGCCCCAAGACCCCAGCCAGCAACGCATGGTCCTCGACCACGTGGTCGGCCTCGACCTGATCGGTGCCGTCGTCGGCCGATCCGGGGTCGTCGAACACGCCGGAGTACCGCACGGCGTTCATGCCCACAGCCTGCGCGCCGGCGATGTCGGTGCGGCGCAGGTCGCCGACGTGGGCGGCCCGGGTCGGGTCGTCGATCCCGAGGCCGGTGAGGGCGTGGCCGAAGATGGCCGGATCGGGCTTGAACGTTCCGACCTCGTCGGAGAACGACCAGTGGTCGAAGAAGCCGAGCAGTCCATGATCGTCGAGGTAGCGCCGCAAGATGCGCGACGGGGTGAGCCCGACGTCGCAGATGATCCCGATGCGGATCCCGCCCTCCTGCAATGTGTCGAGCGCGTCCCGCACGTGCTCGGTCGGTTCGGGACGCCAACTCGGGTCAGGGTCGGTGATGACGGCGACCAGGCTCTCCGCCACATCGGGAGGAGCGCCCACCCCGAGGTTGTCCAGCACGTCGCGGACGGCATCGCTGGCGTCATAGCGCACGTTGCGCCGCCATGCCTCCTGGAACCGGCCCCAGCTCGAGTCGAACGCCGCGCCGAGGTGGTCCCGCTCCACGGCCATGCCCTCGCCTTCCAGCAGCCCGAGCCAGGCATCGAGGCGACGGTCACGCACCTGGTTCTGCTCCCGGATGAGCGTGTTCCAGAAGTCGAACGTCACCGCGAGCGGCGGAAGCGCAGGCACGGATCGAAGGGGCGGAGCGGAACGAAGCGGAACGACCGGCCTACTCGGCCTCGGCCGACATCTCCTCCAGGCAGCGGTAGATCTCCGAGGCCCGGAACCGGCGATGACCGCCCAACGTGCGAATGGCCTTCAGCTTCCCGGCCCGCGCCCATCGAGTGACTGTCTTCGGGTTGACCCGGAACAGGGCAGCCACTTCCGCAGGGGTGAGGAGCGCTTCTGGGGCGACATCATCCTCAGGCGCCATGGGACGGGGTCCTTCCGGTCGTGCGTCTAGCAGACGTAGTAGTCCAGGGTAGGGCGTGGTGACCGCTGTGCCGCATTTAGGCCCGAACGGGCGATCTGAGCCCTCCCTCGGCGACCGGCCCGAGCAGGCCCAGAACTGGGCACCGAACTGGCCCACAAGGCCGGTCTGGCGTGCCACACTCCGCCGATGGGTTCCATCACTGCGGTGGCCAACCAGAAGGGCGGAGTGGCCAAGACCACTTCGGTCCACTCCCTCGGCACGGCCCTGGTCGAACAAGGCCATCGGGTGCTGGTCGTCGACCTCGACCCGCAGGCGTCGCTGACATGGGCCACCGGAGTCGACCCCGACCTGCTCGACGTGTCCGTCCACGACGTCATGCTGCGGAGGGCCAAGGCGGTCGACGTGATCCTCAAGCAGGGCGATCTCCACCTGCTGCCATCGACGATCGACCTGGCCGGGGCCGAGCTCCACCTCCTCACGAAGACCGGCCGGGAATACGTCTTGCGCAAGGCGCTGCAGCCTCTGCGCGACGGCTACGACTTCATCCTCATCGACTGCCCGCCCTCGCTGGGGATCCTGACGATCAACGGGCTCACCGCGGCCGATGACGTGGTGATCCCCCTCCAATGCGAGTCGCTGAGCCAGCGCGGCGTCGGTCAGTTGCTGGAGACGATCGATGACGTGCGCGACTACACGAACCGCGACCTGTCGATCCGGGGGGTGATCGCCACGATCTTCGACGGTCGCACCAAGCTGGCTCGCGAGGTCGTGGAGCAGGTGCGCACCACCTATGACCTCGAGGTGCTCGAACCGTTCGTTCCGAAGTCGGTCAAGGTGGCCGAGTCCCCCGGGCGGGGCCGCTCGATCCTCGATCACGCACCGCGCTCGCCGAGCGCAGAGGCCTACCGGAACCTGGCCCGCCAGCTGGCCAAGCGATGACCTCCCGGCCCGGACGCCCGGCCGCACCGTCCCGTCGCCGGTCCTTCGATCCTCAGGGCAAGCAGGCCCTCTTCCAGGCACCGGTCGCCGCTGCGCCGGACACGCTGCGGACCGGTGCGGAACGACATGGTCGCGAGGCCTTGTTCTCCACCGGCCCCCGCCAGCCCGGGACGGTGGTCATCGATTGCTCGTCCTGTCAGGCCCGCACCCGCACATCTCTCGCCGACTTGGGCCTGCGCCTGCTCACCCTGTCGGTCTGGCTCCCCGGCCGAAGCCATCCCCATTGGATGCGCTGCCCCGCCTGCGAGCGTCGCTCGTGGTGCTCGATCGCCTGGAGCGGCTGAGCCCGGCCAGGCCTCACTCCGCGAAGTGGACCAGGCCGTCGCCGCGGTCGATCCGGCCGATCTCCAACGCTCGGTGACCGTTGCTGCGCAGGAGGTCGAGGGCCCGGAACACGTCGTCGGGCGCCACCACCACCACCATCCCGATGCCGAGGTTGAAGACCTTGCGCATCTCCTGGTCGCTGATCTCCCCTATCCGCTGGATCTCGGCGAACACCCGCGGCACCTCCCATGAGCGGGGTTCGAGCACCGCGTCGGCATGCTTGGGAAGGACGCGGGCGAGGTTCCCGGGCAGGCCTCCACCGGTGATGTGAGCGACGGCTCGCACGTCGACCACCCGCTCCAGGGCGAGTACAGCCGGGGCGTAGATCACCGATGGCTCCAACAGCTCGTCGGTCAGCGTGTGCTTGGCGCCGTCGTAGGCAGGCGCATCGAGCGGCCGCTGTGCGACATCGAAGAACACCCGTCTCGCGAGCGAGTAGCCGTTGCTGCGCAGGCCTGGCGAGGGTAGACCGATCAGCACGTCGCCGGCCTGCACATGCTCACCGGTGATCAGCTGGTCCCGCTCCACGACGCCTACCGCCGCGCCGACCAGGTCGAACTCGCCTGGGTCCATCGCACCCGGGTGTTCGGCCATCTCGCCGCCGATCAACGCGCAGCCCGCCTGCCGGCAGCCCTCGGCCACGCCTTCGACGAGCTGTTCGATGTGGGCCGGGTCGAGCTGGCCGACGGCGATGTAGTCGAGGAAGAACAGCGGCTCGGCCCCCTGGCACACCAAGTCGTCGACGCACATCGCGACGAGGTCGACGCCGATCGTCTCGAACTTGCCGGCCGCTTGGGCCACCAGTGCCTTGGTGCCCACGCCGTCGGTGGAAGAGACCAGCACCGGATGACGGAACCGGTGAGCCGGGAACTCGAACAGGCCGCCGAAGCCGCCGATGTCACCGATCACCTCGGGTCGGAACGTGGAGCGGACCTTGGCCTTGATCCGCTCTACCGCCTCCTCGCCGGCCGCGATGTTCACGCCCGCACCCTCGTAGGTGTGACCCGTCAACTCCGCCGCCGCGCGTCGTCGGCCGGCAGGACGCTGTCGTCGAACAGACCGGGCATCGCCGCGCCGGCATTCGGCCCGACCATCACCTGAGGGCCGCCAGCCGTCTCGAGCATGCCCTTGCGCGGGCTGACCGGCACCTCCACCGGATAGTTCCCGGTGAAGCAGGCATCACAGAAGCCGGCGCCCACGGCCCCGGTGGAGGCGATCAACCGGTCGAGGGTGAGGTAGGCCAACGTGTCGACGTTGAGGTAGTCCCGGATCTCCTCGACGGTGAGGTGAGCCCCCAGCAACTCGCTACGAGTGCCGGTGTCGATGCCGTAGAAGCATGACCACTTCACCGGAGGCGACGTGATCCGCAGGTGCACCTCGGCGGCGCCCGCTTCGCGCAGCATGCGGACCAGCTGCTTCTGGGTTGTCCCCCGCACCACCGAGTCGTCCACCACGACCAGGCGCTTGCCCTCGATGTTCTCCTTGAGCGGGTTGAGCTTCATGCGGACCGCTTGAGCCCGCATCTCCTGGCTCGGGGCGATGAACGTCCGGCCGATGTAGCGGTTCTTCACCAAACCCTGCCCGTACGGGATGCCGCTGGCTCGGGCATAGCCCTCCGCCGCCGGCAGGCCGGACTCGGGAACGCCCATCACCATGTCCGCGTCGACCGGCGCCTGACCGGCCAGCAGCTCCCCTTGGCGCACACGCGCCGAGTGCACGCCCCGCCCGTAGAGGCGGCTGTCCGGGCGGGCGAAGTACACGAACTCGAACAAGCACAACGTGGGGTTCAGCCGCTCGGGCGCGAACGCGGCGACCGAACGGACCCCGGTGGAGTCGATCACCACCATCTCGCCGGGATCGATCTCCCGGACGAAGTGGGCGCCGACCACGTCGAGGGCCGGTGTCTCCGACGCCAGCACCCAGCCCTTCTCCAACTTGCCGAGGCACAGCGGGCGGAAACCGTTGGGATCCCGGACTCCGATCACCCGTTCGGCGTCCATCAGCACGAACGAGAACGCCCCCTCGAGGGTCGGCAGAACGGCGGCGAGCGACCGTTCCAGGGCATGCTCGTCATCGGCGTCGCCGACCCGTTCGATCTCGGCGGCCACCAGCTCGGCCACGAGGTCGCTGTCGCTGCTGACCGTGCCCGGCAGCATCCCGGCCTTGACCGCCAGAGCCTCGGTGTTGGTCAGGTTGCCGTTGTGACCGAGGGCGAAGCCGCTGTCGCCGGTACCCCGGAACGCCGGTTGGGCGTTGCGCCAGGTGCTCGATCCGGTCGTCGAGTAGCGGGTGTGGCCGATGGCCAGATGACCGGTGAGCGGTGCCAGCACCCGTTCGTCGAACACGTTGGAGACGAGGCCCATGTCCTTGACCACGGTGATCAGCTCACCGTCGCTGACTGCCATGCCGGCTGATTCCTGGCCGCGGTGCTGGAGGGCATAGAGGCCGAGGTAGGTGAGGTGAGCAACCGGCTGTCCGTGGGCGTGCACCCCGAAGACGCCGCACGCTTCCTTGAGGGAGTCGTCGGTATCAGCGAAGTCGTCGGCGCTTGACACGCTCACCGGCTGCGGCACCCCTGCAGCTTACGCTTCGAGGGCCAAAGCCAAGCTTCCTCCCCCGATCTCCTCCCATGTCATGGTGTCGGTGATGCTCACGACCGCAACGCCTGTCGCCTCGCCGGTGATCGCCCTGCGCATTGGGGCGATCGTGGTGTCTCCGCCGGTCGTGCTGGCCCCGATGGCCGGGGTCACCAACGCGCCGTTCCGGAGGCTGTGCCGCAACGAGGGAGCTGGTCTCTACGTCAGCGAGATGGTGTCGGCCCGAGGTTTGGTGGAGGGCCATGACCGATCCCGTCAATTGACGCGGTTCGGTCCGGACGAGTCGCCCCGCAGCATCCAGCTCTACGGCACTGATCCGGTCACGATGGGCGAAGCCGTGCGTCGGCTGGTGGACCAGGACGGTGCGGAGCACATCGACTTGAACTTCGGCTGCCCGGTGCGCAAGGTGACCCGACATGGCGGCGGAGCGGCGGTGGCGGCGCGTCCTCGGCTGCTGGGCGCGGTCGTTGCCGCCGCGGTGAGAGCGGCCGGTGCGGTGCCAGTCACCATGAAGGTGCGATCCGGGATCGACGAGCACCATCGCACGTTCCTCGACGCCGGAAGGGTCGCCGAAGCGGAGGGTTGCGCGGCGATCGCCCTGCATGCCCGCACGGCCACCCAGCTCTACTCCGGTCGGGCTTCATGGGACGACATCGCCGAGCTCAAGGCTCAGGTCCAAACGATCCCGGTCTTGGGTAACGGCGACATCTGGGTGGCCGACGACGCGCTGGCCATGATGGCGGCCACCGGATGCGACGGTGTGGTGGTCGGGCGCGGCTGTCTGGGCCGACCCTGGTTGTTCGCCGACCTGGCCGCCGCCCTCGGCGGACACTCGACGCCACCGACGCCTCGCCTGGGAACGGTCACCCGCACGATGTGCACCCATGCTCGCCTTCTTGCGGAGTGGTCGGGTGAGGAGCACGGCCTCCGCGACTTCCGCAAGCACACCGGTTGGTACCTCCACGGGTACGCCGTCGGGGCGGAGGTGCGAAGACGGCTCCACCAGGTCTCATCCCTGGACGAGCTGGGTGCGCTGGTGGACTCGCTCGACCCGCAGCTCGAGCTCCCAGCCGGGCAGGTGGGGTTGCCCCGAGGTCATCAGCACGGCCCGAAACCGGTGACCCTGCCGGCCGGCTTCCTCGACCACGCCGACGACCTGTCGCCGCTTCCGCCCCAAGCTGACGCATTGACCAGCGGTGGCTGATCGGCCGAACCCCGTCGATGATCGACGCCTGGTGCTGGCGTCGGCCTCGCCCCGCCGCCGGGAGCTGCTCGGACTGCTTGGCATCCCGTTCACGGTGCGGCCGGTCGACATCGACGAGACCCAGCGACCGGAGGAGACACCTGAGGCGCTCGTGCGACGCCTGGCCGGCGGCAAGGCCGCAGCCGGAGCGGTGGCGGTGGCGGCTGACGCTTCCGGGCCGGTGGTGATCGGAGCCGACACGATCGTGGTGGCCGACGGTCAGGTGCTCGGCAAGCCGGCTGACGACGGAGATGCCCGGCGGATGCTCGGCCTGCTGTCCGGTCGATCCCACCGGGTGCTGACCGGAGTCGTCGTCCGGATAGGTGGCTCGGCCACCACTGCAGTGGAGGAGACCGCGGTCGCCTTCTGCGAGCTGACCGCGGCCGACATCGACTGGTACCTGGCCAGCGGGGAGCATCGGGGCAAGGCCGGCGCCTACGGGATCCAAGGGGTCGCCGGCGTATTCGTGACCCGAATCGAAGGGTCGTTCACCAACGTCGTCGGTCTACCCCTGGCCACCCTGCGTCCGATGCTGGCCGCCACCGGATTCCGGGTGTGATCCGCGCCCTGCTCCGCCCACTCTCACAACCAAAGCTCGAGCTACCAGAGCCGGCCCGGCCTGTCAGCCTTGCGTGGCGCCTCGGCCGAGAGCGTCCGGGAGGCGGTCCCGCCAAGCGGAGGTCGCCTCGGCCAGTGAGAGGTCGACCAGGCCCTCGAGGACGAGCCGACCGCCGCCGGCCATTCCGAGCTCCAACAGGCCCACACCTGCTCCTTGTGCCCGGCCGCGCACCACATCGACTTCGTCGGCGGCAACCGACAGGACCACCCGGGACGGCGCTTCGCTGAACAGGGCACCGGGCCCGGCGACGCCGGCCACCTCGAACCCGACACCGGACTGCACCGCCATCTCGGCCAACGCCAGCCCGAGCCCACCGCTGGCCACGTCGTGCACGCCCTCGACCGCGCTCTCCGCCGCTAGATCGCGCACCAGCGCCGCCACCTGCGTATGGGCCACAAGGTCGAGCTGAGGCAGCGTGCCGCCCTTGCGGCCGGCGGCCCAGGCCCACGCCGATCCGGCCAGGCTCACGCGGTCCGAGCTCTCGATCGGTGGACCCAGCAGCAGCATGTGCTGGCCGTCCACCAGCCCGACCCCGGGTGGCCGGCGATCCAGTCGGTCGACCACGCCGAGCAGCCCGATGACCGGAGTCGGGTCGATGTCCACGCCACGGGACTCGTTGTAGAGGCTGACGTTGCCACCGATGACCGGCAGGCCGAAGGCACGGCAGACATCGGCCATGCCGTCGATCGCCTCGGACAGCTGCCACATCACTTCGGGGTGCTCGGGGTTGCCGAAGTTGAGGCAGTTGACCACGGCGATCGGCCGGGCACCGACGCAGGCCAGGTTCAGCACCGACTCGGCCACCGTCAGCGCGGTGCCGAGCCGTGGATCGAGTGCGCACCAGCGGTGGTTGCCGTCGGTGGTCAGCGCAAGGCCACGACCGGTGTCGCCCCCGGTGGTCGGATGCTTCAGGCGCAGCACGACCGCATCACCGCCTGGCCCCTCGACGGTGTTCAGGAAGAGCTGGTGGTCATACTGAGACGAGATCCAGGACGTGTCACACAACAAGTCGAGCAGAGCCTGGCCGCATGCCTCGGCCGAAGGTGTGCCCGGATCGTCGGCCGAGCGCTTGGATCGGCCGACCGGTTCGGCTCCCGGTCGGTCATACAGCGGCGCGGCATCGTGGAGGCTGGATGCGGGAACGTCGGCCAGCACCTCGCCGTCGAAGCCGTCGAGGATCCGCAGCTGGCCGCCAGGCCCTTCGGGGTCGGTGACCCGTCCGACCACCGTGGCCCGAACCTCCCACCGCTCGCACAACCGGAGCACCTCGTCGAGGTCGTCGGGCGTGACGATGGCCAACATCCGCTCCTGGGACTCCGAGGTCATCACCTCGAACGGGGCCATCCCCTCCTCGCGCCGAGGCACCGCAGAGACGTCGAAGTCCATGCCCACGCCGCCGCGGGACGCCGTCTCGCTGGCCGCGCACGTTAGGCCGGCGCCGCCGAGATCCTGGATACCGACGACCAGGCCCGCGTCGAGGAGGGTCAGGCACGCCTCGATGAGACGCTTCTCCTCGAACGGGTCGCCGACCTGCACCGAAGGCCGCTTCGCCTCGTCACCCTCGTCGAAACCCGCCGACGCGAGAACGCTCACACCGCCGATGCCGTCGCGCCCAGTCGACGATCCGAGGAGCACGGCCAGGTTGCCGACACCCGATGCTCGGCCGAACACCAGCCGCTCGACCGGCAGCACCCCGAGGCACAGCACGTTCACCAGCGGGTTACCGCGGTAGCACTCGTCGAACACCACCTCACCGCCGACGGTCGGCACGCCGACGGAGTTCCCATAGCCCGAGATGCCGGCCACCACCCCCTCGGCCACCCAGCGGCTCCGCGCATCGTCGAGCGGACCGAAACGCAACGGGTCCATCACCGCGATCGGCCGGGCCCCCATCGTGAAGATGTCCCGGAGGATGCCACCCACGCCGGTGGCCGCACCCTGGTAGGGCTCGATGGAGGAGGGGTGGTTGTGGCTCTCGATCCGTATGGCCGCGGCGATGCCGTCGCCGACGTCCATGACACCGGCGTTCTCGCCCGGTCCAACGAGCACGCCTTCGCCGGTGGTCGGCAACCGCTTCAGATGGATCCGCGATGACTTGTAGGAGCAGTGTTCGGACCACATGACCGAGTACATCGCCAACTCGAGATGGTTCGGTTCCCGCCCGAGGATGCTGACGATGTCGTCGAGCTCGGCATCGGTCAGCCCGAGCGCTCGGTGCACCGGGCCCGCGCCGACGGAAGCATCCGGGGAGGTCACCATCCAACCGTAGCGGCGCTCATCGGCAGGTCCCGAGCTCCGGCGCCCACCGCTCGGATGGCCTGCCCATTGGCCTAAATGGGCCAACGGAAACTTCTTGGACTGCACCTCGTCTTGTTTAAATCCGACGCGTGTGGTTGTCTATGCAGATGGCACCAAGGAAGAGATCTGCCGGTATGTCGGATTCTCACAAAGCTGCATTGGCCGAAGGCCGGGCGCAAGGTCGGGCAGTGCGTCGCTATCTCGAAGCGCTGGAGGCTCACAAGCCGAAGCGGGGACGGAAGCGCACTCCTGATTCGATGAAGAAACGGCTCGAGCGGATCAACGACGAGTTGCAGAACGCTGACCCGCTCAAGCGCCTGCAATTGCGTCAAGGGCGGCTCGATCTCGAATCGGAGCTGGCCACGGCCACCAACAAGATCGATCTCGGCAGCTTGGAGCAGGAGTTCGTCGACTCGGCCAAGCCCTACAGCGACCGCAAGGGCATCTCGTACTTCGCCTGGCGCGAAGCGGGCGTGCCCGCCGCCACGCTCAAGGCTGCTGGCATCACCCGGGCTGGCGACTGAGCCTGGCCTGGTCTGCCGGTTCCGCCCGGGGTTCGGCGCCCACGGGAGCGCCCGCGGCGTGCAGCAACGAGCGGAGCAGGCAGAGCCCATCGGTCGATCCGAGCAGGCCGTTGCTCGCCCGCTCGGGGTGCGGCATCAGCCCGACGACATTCCTGGCTCCGTTCACGATGCCGGCGATGTCGTCAACTGATCCATTGGGGTTGGTCACGTAACGCAGGATCACCCGCTCATCGGCCTGAAGCGCGGCCAGCGTCTCAGGTGAACACGTGTAGTTGCCTTCGAAGTGATTGATGGGAATACGCAGGACAGCGCCCGCATCAGCCGCCGATGTGAGCACCGAATCGGTCGACTCCACGCGCAACTCCGTCATCTGACAGAGGAACTTGAGCCCTCGGTTCTTCTGCAGCGCTCCCGGCAGGAGGCCGGCTTCGGTGAGGACCTGGAATCCGTTGCAGATCCCCACCACCGGTCCCCCGGCCATCGCGAACTCCGTCACTGCGGACATGGCCGGGGAGAAGCGGGCGATCGCTCCGGGCCGCAGGTAGTCGCCATGGGCAAATCCGCCCGGGATGACGACCGCATCAACATCTCTCAGCCCGCTCTCTCCATGCCAAAGGATCTCGGCTTCACCTCCGAGGGTGCGCACCGCTTCGCACACATCGTGTTCGCAGTTCGACCCCGGGAACAGGAGAACGCCGATGCGCGGAGCCATCAGACCTTCGCCGTCGCGGCGGTCAGGGTGACCGCGCTGTCCTCTATAACCGGGTTGCTCAGGAAGCGCCGGCACAGATCTTCGACCTCGGCTCGAGCCGTCGCCTCGTCGGCCGCTGCGAGGGTGAAGCGGATCGACTTTCCGATCCGCACGCCGTGCACACCGTCGAACCCGAGGGTCGGCAGGGAACGCTCGATGGTGGCCCCTTGAGGATCAGCGACGCCGGCCCGCAACGAGACCTCGACCTGCACCGAGAACTCCATGGGGCCATCGTCGCACACGCGCCCGACCATCGAGCGGCCGGCTCATCGCCCGAGACCGGCGGTCTCGAGCACTCGCGGGACGAGCCAACGGCTGACGTAACTCGCGCCCTCGCCGCGGAAGTGAAGGTCGGAGCTTCAGCTGACGACTCCGGGCCAGTCGCTGAAGCGGTTCCCGGTGATGCGTTCGTAGGCCTCCACGTAGCGCTCACGGCTGGCCGTCACCACCTCGGCGGGCAGAGCCGGTGGCGGTGGCGACTTGTCCCAGTCCAGGCCGTCGAGGAAGTCTCGAACGGGTTGCTTGTCGAAGCTCGGCGGGGTCGAGCCCGGCTTCCAACGGTCGGCTGGCCAGAACCGCGACGAGTCCGGGGTGAGCACCTCATCGGCCAGCACCAGCTCCCCGTTGATCAGGCCCAACTCGAACTTGGTGTCGGCGATGATGATCCCGCGTTCGGCCGCCCAGTCAGCGGCGCGCTGGTAGACGACCAGGCTGATGTTCCTGGCCTCGTAGGCCAACTCCGGTCCGATCAGCTCGACCGCCCTGTTGAAGGAGATGTTCTCGTCGTGATCGCCGATGTCGGCCTTGGTGGACGGCGTGAACACGGGCTCCGGCAGCCGTGAGGACTCGAGCAAGCCATCCGGCAACGGCGTGCCATGCATGGTCCCGCTGGTGCGGTACTCCTTCCACGCCGAACCGGTCAGGTAGCCCCGCACGATGCACTCGACCGGCAACATCTCGGCTTCCCGGCACAGCATCACCCGGCCGGCCAGAGCCGGGTCCCGGGCGCCCTCAGGTAGGTCGTCCAGCTCGGTGGAGACAAGGTGGTTGGCCACGACGTCAGCCATCTGTCCGAACCAGAACGCCGACATCGCGGTCAGCACTCGCCCCTTGTCGGGGATCGGTTCGTCCATGACCACGTCGAAAGCCGAGATGCGGTCCGAGGTGACCAGCAGGAGACGGCCCTCACCCGCGTCGTAGATGTCGCGGACCTTCCCGGAGTAGCGATGGGGGAGCTCGATCACGGCCATGAGCCGAACCTAACCGCCGTCACGAGACAGTGAGCGCGTGCGGCGGTTCGACGATCACAAGATCGGCGACGGCTGGTAAGCGGCGGCCTCCGGCTCGGAAACCGTGAGCTCCTCGACCGCGGCCACGAATCGCTCGACCTGGGATCGTGCTGTACCGACGAACGTGAGCGGATCGGCCACCAGCGAGGCGATGACGTCTCGGCTCAGGCCGAGCCGCTCGTCGGCGGCCAAGCGGTCGAGCAGGTCGTTGCTCTCGGACCCCTTCTCGCGCATCTCGAGGGCCACCGCCACGGCGTGCTCCCTGATGATGTCGTGGGCGGCCTCTCGTCCCAGCCCGGCGCGGACTGCCGCCATCAAGACCTTGGTGGTGGTGAGAAACGGCAGGTACCGGCGTAGCTCCCGGTCGATGATCGCCGGGTAGGCGCCGAAGTCGGCGAGGACGGTGAGGAACGTCTCGAACAGCCCGTCGACGGCGAAGAACGCGTCCGGCAGGGCAACCCGGCGCACCACCGAGCAGCTCACGTCACCCTCGTTCCACTGCGTGCCGGCCAGCGCGGAGACCATGCTCAGGTGGCCACCCAGCACCACTTTGAGGCCGTTGATCCGCTCACAGGATCGGGCGTTCATCTTGTGAGGCATGGCCGAGGAGCCCACCTGGCCGGCCTGGAACCCCTCGGTGGCCAGCTCGTGGCCCGCCATGAGCCGGATCGTGGTGGCCAGGCTCGACGGGCCCGAAGCCGCCTGCACCAGCGCGGCCACGACGTCGAGGTCGAGCGAACGCGGGTACACCTGGCCCACGCTGGACAACGTGGCCCTGAAACCCAGATGGTCGGCCACCGCCGCCTCCAGCTCATCTACGGCTCCCGGGGAGCCGAGGAGATCGACCATGTCCTGTTGGGTGCCGACCGGTCCCTTGATCCCCCGCAGCGGGTAGCGGCCCAGGAGATCGTCCACTCGGCCCAGCGCGCTCAGCAGCTCCTCGCCGCAGTCGGCGAACCGCTTGCCGAGCGTTGTGGCTTGTGCGGCGACGTTGTGGGTCCGGGCGGTCAGTGCGGTGGCCTCATGCTCGGCCGCCCGCTCGGCCAGGCGCGCCAACGCGGCGATCATGCGCTGGCGCACGAGGGCCAGCGACCGCCGGATCTGGAGTTGCTCCACGTTCTCGGTGAGGTCGCGCGAGGTCATCCCCTTGTGGATGTCCTCATGCCCGGCGAGAGCGGAGAACTCCTCGATCCGGGCCTTCACGTCGTGGCGGGTGACCCGTTCGCGTTCTGCGATGGAGGCCAGATCTACCTGATCGATGACCGCCTCGTAGTCGGCCAGGGCTTGTTCCGGTACCTCCATCCCCAACCGCCTCTGGGCCCGTAGGACCGCCAGCCACAGCTCCCGCTCGAGCACGATCCTGTGCTCAGCCGACCAGAGCTCGACCATCTCCGGGCTGGCATACCGGGAGGCAAGCACGTTGGGGACCGGCGTCACGGTCCGAGCGTACTTTCAGGCTCGGCAGGAGCATCGAGACCGGCGCCGTCGTGCGCCCAAGGAACCGACGTCAGGCCGGTGGAGCGGCCCGCGCTCGACGATCCTCGGCCAACCGATCAGCCATGTCCTGGTCGCTGATGGCCACCATCTCCACGACGAGCAAAGCTGCGTTGATCGCACCGTCCACCGCCACCGTCGCCACTGGCACACCCTTGGGCATCTGCACGGTGGAGTAGAGCGCGTCGACGCCGTTGAGGGCGCTGCCCGACAACGGCACACCGACCACCGGCAGCGTCGTGTGGGCGGCGACCGCTCCCGCGAGATGGGCCGCCCACCCGGCTCCGCAGATCAGCGCGACGTATCCCTCTTCGCGTGCGGTCGACGCGAACGCCGCCACGTCGGCCGGCGTGCGGTGGGCCGACATGACCCGCACATCGGCTTCGATCCCGAACTGAGCCAATGTGTCGGCCGCCGGTTGCATCTTGGACATGTCGTTGGGCGACCCCATCAGCACGGCAACCTTCATGATCGATCCCCTTCGACAGCAGCCAGAGCGACATCGGACCGGTAGTGCATACCAGGCCAGGCGATGCAGCCGACACCGGCGTAGGCCCGCGATCTCGCCTCGGCCAGCGTGGCGGCCCGGCCGGTCACGCTCAGGACCCGCCCGCCGGCGGTGAGGAGCCGACCGCGAGCGTCCCGCGCCACGCCCGCGCAGAACACGTGAACGCCGTCGAGGGTTGCGGCGTCGGCCAATCCCCCAATGACGTCTCCGGAGCGAGGCGACTCCGGATAGCCCTCGGTGGCGCACACCACCGTCACCAACGCATCTTCGGAGAACGTCGGCACAGAGGTGAGCTCGCCCGCTGCCGCTTCGGCCAACAGGCCCGCCAAGTCGCTGTCGATGCGGGGCAGGACGACCTGGGCTTCAGGGTCGCCGAAGCGGACGTTGTACTCGATCATCTTCGGGCCTTCGGCGGTCAGCATGAGGCCGGCATAGAGCACGCCCCGGTAATCGATCCCTCGGCTCCGCAACACCGCAAGGGTCGGTTCGATCATCGTGTGCAGCACGTCGTCGACGAGGCTGGCCGGCGCATCAGGCACCGGCGTGTACGCCCCCATGCCACCGGTGTTGGGGCCGGCGTCACCATCCCCCACCCGCTTGTAGTCCCGCGCCGGCGCCAGGGCCACGGCGCGCTGGCCGTCGCACACCGCGAACACGGATAGCTCAAGGCCCGCAAGGCCTTCCTCGATCACCACCATGCGGCCGGCTCGGCCGAACGTCTCACCCGACAGCTTGGCTCGCACATCCGCCTCGGCTGCGGCCACGCTGGCCGTCACCAGCACGCCCTTGCCGGCAGCCAGCCCGTCGGTCTTGACCACCCACGGTCCGGGAAGCGTGTGCAGGAATGCCAATGCCGGGCCTGGCTCGGTGAACGCTCCGTGGCGGGCGGTGGGAACACCCGCTTCGTCGAGCACCCCCTTCATGAAGGCCTTGGAACCTTCGAGCCGCGCACCATCAACGCCAGGTCCGAAGACCAGTCGGCCCGCCGATCTGAGCTGATCGGCCAAGCCGTCGACCAGCGGCTGTTCGGGGCCGATCACGAACAGATCGGCGTCGATCGTTGCCGGATGCTCGGCCACCGAGCCGGGGATGCCGGGGTTGCCCGGCGCGACCACCACGTCAGCGCGACGGCTGAGCACCGTGGCCAGCACGTGCTCCCGGGCTCCGCCGCCCACCACACAGACCCGCATCGTCGTCTCAGACCTCCATGCCTCGAGGACGCCACGCCGGATGAGGTTCAGGCAAGCCCGGCGGGAGGTCCGGGGGGCAGAGGCTTCTGCCGGAGCCCCCCGGCGTCGACCGATCCAGCTCCGCCGGTCGGGCGACCAGGAAACCGGTCGACGCCTGAGGCGGCGGCGAACAACTCGGCGACGAACCTCCGGTTCGGCGTCGAAACATCCTCAGTCCCTGCGGTGCACGAACTGGTCGCGGCCGGGACCGGTCCCCACCAGGCGGATGGGCACCCCGATCTGTGCTTCGAGGAAGTCGAGGTAGTGGTGGGCCTCCTCGGGCAGGTGGTACGGCTCGGTGGCTTCGCTCAAGTCGACATGCCAGCCGGGCAGCTCCTCGTAGATCGGCCGTGCGGCGTGCAGGTCCGACTGGTGGTAGGGCAGATGCTCGAACCGCTGCCCGCGGACGTCGTAGGCGACGCACACCTTCACCGTGTCCAACGTGTCCAGCACGTCGAGCTTGGTGACGGCCACCTCCGACAACGAGTTGAGCCGGACCGCGTGGCGCAACATCACCGCGTCGAACCACCCGGGACGGCGACGACGGCCGCTGTTCGTGCCGTACTCGTGCCCGACGTCGACGAAGTGGTCACCCAAGCGCAACTCCTCCTCAGGCGCGCCGTCGCGCGACTTTCCCCCGACGGCCTCGCCCGAGATGGCCAGCTCGGTGGGGAAGGGGCCGGTGCCCACCCGCGTCACGTAAGCCTTGGCGATCCCGATCACCCGGTCGATGAAGCGCGGGCCGATGCCGGCCCCGGTGCATGCTCCACCGGCCACCGGGTTGGACGAGGTGACGAACGGATAGGTCCCGTGGTCGAGATCGAGGAACGTGGCCTGGGCCCCCTCGAGCAGGATGTGCTGCCCGGCCGCCAGAGCGTCGTGGACGAGGTTGACGGTGTCCGCGATGTACGGCTCCAGGCGCGGCATGCACACCTCGAGGTACTGGTGGGCGATCTCTTCGGCGTCGAGCGGGAGCTGGTTGAACACCTTCGCCAGGACCTGGTTCTTCTCCTTGAGCACGACGTCGAGCTTGGCCCGGAAGATCTTCGGATCGAGCAGGTCCTGGACCCGGATCCCCACCCGTGACGCCTTGTCGGCGTAGGCCGGACCGATCCCCCGCTTGGTGGTGCCGAGCTTGCGGTTCCCCAGCCGGCGTTCGGTGAGCCGGTCGAGCTCTTGGTGGTACGGGAGGATCAAGTGTGCGTTGCCGCTCACCTTGAGCCGGGAGCAGTCGACGCCCTTGGCGCTCAGCGTGTCGATCTCGGCCAACAGCACCGTCGGATCCACGACCACACCGTTGCCGATGACCGGCACGATGTGGTCATACAGGATCCCGCTCGGCACGAGTTGCAGGGCGAAGGTCTCACCGTCGACCACGATGGTGTGGCCGGCGTTGTGGCCCCCCTGGTAGCGCACGACCAGCTGCATCTCCTTGGCCACGAGGTCGGTGAACTTGCCCTTCCCCTCGTCCCCCCACTGGGTCCCGACGACGATGGTCGCTGGCACAGCGCTCAGGCATCCCCGATGGCGAAGACGTGGCCGGCGCGGGTACCGACGTAGATCCGGCCCTTCCACACCGCGGGGGTCGACTCGATGCACCCCCCGAGGGTGACCGTCCACAGCTCTTTCGGGTCGACCCCCGGCTTGCGGACGTCATAGGCGTGGAGCACGCCGTTGCAGTCGCCTTGGAGCAGCACCCCGTCGACCACCACCGCTGACTGCCATGTCGGGCCCGGCAACTTCTTCTGCCACTTGATCGTGCCGTCGTCGGCGTCGATGCCGAGTAAGCGCCCGCCATTGGTGGCGACATAGACCATGCCGTCCGCGATGGCCGGCGTCGCCCAGACACCCGACAGGGACGCATCGTGGTCCGCCACCCCCCATACGACGGGGTTGTCCGGCTTGCGGGGATCGAGCTTCATGATCTGGCCGATGTCGCGAGCCCGCTGGTTGCTGCGCTGGTACTCCGAGGCCACGTACAGGAAGCCCTGTTTGTCGATGACCACCGAAGCATCGGTGTCGTCACCGGTCCAGAAGCGGAAGACGCGGGTCGGCGTCTTCCCCTGCTTGAGCCCGCTGATGTCCCAGCCCTGCACCAGCCCGCCTGAGTTGGCGAAGTACACGGTGTTGCCGGAGATGGCGACGGAGTTCTCGATCGACACCTCGTGGTCACCGATGTCGGTCAGCAACTGGTCATCCCAGCCCGGGGTGTGGAACACGAGTTGCGGGTTGGCGGTGACCTTGCCGTCGGGCCCCACGGCCCGGTTGAGCTTGACGATGTGGAACTGGCTGTTCTCACCCCCTTCGAACAGGTAATCGTCGATTACCAGGCCCGACCCGTCCCAGTCGTTGTTCCACAGCGTGGGCTTGACGTCATCGGCCCACAGCTTCCACAGGTTCATGGGCTGGGGCCGGTCGAGGGCGACGGCCCGGTAGTAGTCGTCACGGCCGCCCGTGTAGAGGATCGGCATGCCGTCGGGGTCGATCGTGACCGTCCCCTTGATGATGTCGCCCACCGGGAAGTCCGGCAGGATCCGCTGGCCGCTGTTGGCGTCGAGGAAGTGGACCGCCTTGTCATAGGCGCCGAAGGCCAGCCACGTGCGGCCGTCCTTCTCCCACACCGCGGGCTCGCCGGTCCAACCGGTGCCGCACCACTGCTTGCTCACACCGTCGACCGACGAGTTCCCGCACATGGGGTGATCGGTCGGGAACGTCCAGACCACCTTGGGGTGCTTCGGAACAGGGCCGAGCCCGTAGTACGAGCGGGTGGGGTTGCCGCGGAACGTCAACAGGCCTTCGACCTTGCTGCTCCACGGCTCGCCCGAGGAGGCTGGATCGACCCAGCCCGGGTACGGCGTCTTGGCCACCGGAGCCAGCCCGGACCGGCGGTATCTGGCCTGGCCAGTGGCGCCGGTGCGTTTCGCCTTCCGCTTCGTCCCGCCGGGCTGGTCCTTGGCGCGACCGGCTGATCCCCGGGTGGCGGTCTTCTTGGGCGAATCCGAGGAGGTGCACGAATAGGCCACCAGGGCCAGAGCCAACAACAGGATGCCGCCTCCCATCAGCGCCCTGCGCTGATAGGCCTGCTTCTGCCGAGGCGCCCGGCTGCTCATGCGGTGCGCGGGGCCGGTCAGCGGTCGCGACAGCTCAGCGCGCGTCAGAGGCCGTGAACCGACATGCTGGCCCGGCCGGCGTGGAGCAGAGGGAGTTGAGGGATCGTCCATTGGTGCGGTCAGCCTACGGCTACGGCCTGCTTGGCTCAGGCGTCACATCACACCCCAGCGGCGCGACGTCGGCGCGATCGGTACCGTGTCGGCCGAGGCAGCCCGTTCGCTACCTGCGCGGGTCGGAGCTTGGAGGTCCCGATGCCCTTCGCGCCGGACAAGATTCGCAACGTGGCCCTGGTTGGCCATGGCGGGACCGGTAAGACCAGCCTGGCGGAGGCGCTGTTGCACGGCGCCGGCGCCACGAAGCGATTGGGTCGGGTCGAGGACGGCACGACGGTGTGCGATCACGATCCGGAGGAACAGGCCAGGGGTTTCTCGCTCTCGCTGGCTCTCGCGCCGTTCGAGTGGAAGGGCCACAAGGTCAACCTCATCGACACTCCGGGGTACGCCGACTTCGTGAGCGACGCCCTTGCCGCCATGCGGGTCGTCGACCTTGCGGTGTTCGTGGTCTCGGCGGTTGAAGGCGTGGAGGTCCAGACCGAGGTGTTGTGGCGGGCGGCGGCGGAGCTCAACCTCCCGCGAATGGTGTTCGTCAACAAGCTCGATCGGGAGCGAGCCGACTTCGAACGCACCTTGGACGAGCTCAGGGAGCGCTTCGGCGCCGGTATCGCTCCACTCGAGCTGCCGATCGGAGCCGAGAGCGCGTTCCACGGCGTGGCCGACCTGTTGAGCGACACCGCCTGGTTGTACGACGGGGGCACGGGCTCCCGTCACGAGATCCCCGAAGAGATGTCCGACCTCGAGCACCAGGTGCACGACAACCTCGTCGAAGGGATCGTCGTGGCCGATGACGATCTCATGGAGCGCTACCTCGAAGGTGAAACGCCGTCGGTCGAGGAGCTGGAGCGCACGCTGGCCATCGGCGTGGATGAGGCCAGTGTGTTCCCGGTGGTGTGCGGCTCGGCCACCGCCGAGGTGGCCATCGATCGTCTGGCCGACTTCATCTGCGAGATCGGCCCTTCTCCGCTCGACCGCCCACCGGTGGAGGTGGCCGCCGGTGACGGGACGGTCTCGGTCGCGCCTGATCTGGCCGGGCAACCCCTCGCCCTGGTGTTCAAGACCACGGCGGACCAGTTCGTCGGCCACGTGTCGCAGTTCAAGGTGTTGTCGGGAACGATCCGCACCGACGCCCACATGGTCAACACACGCTCCGGCGCCGGTGAACGGCTCCACGGCATCTTCACGTTACGAGGACGTGACCAGCAGCCGGTCAGTGAGGTCGGGGTGGGCGACATGGCCGCCGTGGCCAAGCTGACGGCCACGGCCACCGGCGACACGCTCGCGCCGAAGGGCACCCCGGTCACGGTGGCACCGATCGAGTTCCCCGAGCCGCAGCTCGGGGTGGCCATCAGGGCGCGGACCCAGACCGATGACGACAAGCTGGCCAACGCGTTGCCGAAGTTGCTCGACGAGGATCCGGCACTGGAGGTGCGGCGCGATGACGAGACCCACCAGACCATCCTGCGGGGCATCGGCGAGACCCATGTGGCGGTCGCGTTGGACAAGTTGCAACGCAAGTTCGGCGTGGCCGTCGACACCAGCGACGTCCTGATCGCCTACCGAGAGACGATCACCGCCCCGGCCGAGGCCGAGGGACGCCACAAGAAGCAGTCCGGCGGACACGGCCAGTTCGGCGTCTGCTCCATCCGGGTCGAGCCGCGACCGAGGGGCGAAGGGTTCGAGTTCGTCGACAAGATCGTGGGCGGAGCGGTCTCGCGGGCCTACATCCCGGCGGTGCAACGAGGCGTGGAGGAAGCGATGGCCGCGGGCGGCGTCTACGGCTACCCGGTCGTGGACCTGCGGGTCGAGCTCTACGACGGCAAGGAGCACTCGGTCGACTCCTCCGAGATGGCGTTCCGAGCCGCCGGACGGCTGGCCATCCGGGCCGCACTGGCGGCGGCCGAGCCGGTGTTGCTCGAACCCGTGTCTCAGGTCATCGTCGTCGTGCCCTCCGCACAACAAGGAGACGTGATGGGCGACCTGAACGCCCGCCGCGGGCGGGTCCAGGGCACTCGGCCCGTGGGCACGGGAGAGCAGGCGATCACCGCGCTCGTTCCCGCATCGGAGATCCTCCGTTACGCCATCGACCTGCGCTCCCTCACCGGCGGCCGCGGCCGCTACAGCGGCCGGCACGACCACTACGACATCGTCCCCGGTCACCTCGTGGAAAGGATCCGCCGACAGGCCACGGCCGACGCATGATTCAGGTCTTGATGGTGATCTCGCCGTCCGCGTTGGCGTCGACGGTGACTGCTGTCCCGTCGACTGCCTGGCCCTCCAGCACGAGCACGGCCAACCGGTCGCCGATCTCGCGCTGGATCGCCCGCTTGAGCGGACGGGCACCGTAGGAAGGATCGAAGCCTTCGCGGGCCAGAACCTTCTCCGCCGCATCGGTGACCTCGAGGCTGATCCGCCGTTCGGCCAGGCGCTTGCGCAGCCCGCTGAGCTGGATCTCCACGATCCGTTCGAGGTCCGCCTCGGTCAGCGACCGGAAGCGGATGATGTCGTCCACCCGGTTTATGAACTCGGGCTTGAAGAAGTCCTGCGGCTCACCGGGCAGGTTGGACGTCATGATCAACACGCAGTTCGTGAAATCGACCGTTCGTCCCTGGCCGTCGGTCAACCGGCCGTCGTCGAGCACCTGCAACAAGATGTTGAACACGTCGGGATGGGCCTTCTCGATCTCGTCCAGCAGGATCACCGAGTACGGGCGGCGGCGGACGGCCTCGGTGAGCTGTCCGCCCTCGTCGTAGCCGACGTAGCCAGGCGGAGCACCGACCAACCGCGAGACCGAGTGCTTCTCCATGTACTCGCTCATGTCGATGCGCACCATCGCCCGCTCGTCGTCGAACAGGAAGTCGGCCAGCGAGCGGGCCAGCTCGGTCTTGCCGACACCGGTGGGGCCGAGGAACAGGAAGGAACCGATCGGCCGGTTCGGGTCTGACAAGCCGGCGCGGCTGCGGCGGATGGCGTTGGCCACCGCAACCACCGCATCCTCCTGGCCGACGACGCGGTGATGCAGCACGTCTTCCATGCGCACCAGCTTCTGGACCTCACCCTCCATGAGCCGTGACACCGGCACGCCGGTCCACTTGCTGACGACCTCGGCGACGTCCTCCTCGTCGACCTCCTCCTTCAGCATCTGCTGGGTGGACTGCAACTCGCCCAGTCGGTCGGTGGCCTCGTCGACCGCTCGCTCCAGCTCGGGCATCTGGCCGTAGCGGATCTCCGCCGCCTTCTCGAGGTCCGACTCCCGTTCGACCTCGGTGCGCTTGGCCTCCAGTTGTTCTTTCAGGTCGCGGATCTGGGCGATGGCGTCCTTCTCGGCCTGCCAGTGGGCCTTCATGCCGCTGGCCTGCTCCTGCAGGTCGGCCAACTCCTTGTCCAGCGCGGCCAGACGATCGGCCGATGGCTCGTCGGTCTCTTTGGCCAGCGCTACTCGTTCGATCTCGAGCTGACGGATGCGCCGCTCGACCACGTCGATCTCGGTCGGCATGGAATCGATCTCGATGCGGAGCTTGGACGCAGCTTCGTCCACGAGGTCGATCGCCTTGTCCGGCAGGAACCGACCGGTGAGGTACCTGTCCGAGAGCACGGCCGCCGCAACGAGCGCGGCGTCCTGGATGCGGACACCGTGGTGGACCTCGTAGCGCTCCTTCAGGCCACGCAGGATGGCGATCGTGTCCTCCACCGAAGGCTGGCCGACGAACACCTGTTGGAACCGGCGTTCGAGCGCCGCGTCCTTCTCGATGAACTTGCGGTACTCGTCGAGGGTGGTAGCCCCGATCATCCGTAGCTCGCCCCGGGCCAGCATCGGCTTGATCATCTGGCCGGCATCCATCGCACCTTCGGCCTTGCCCGCGCCCACGATCGTGTGCAGCTCGTCGATGAAGGTGATCACCTCGCCCTCTGCGTCGGTGATCTCCTTCAGCACCGCCTTGAGCCGCTCCTCGAACTCGCCGCGGAACTTGGCGCCGGCCACCATGCCGCCGAGATCGAGCGAGATGAGCCGCTTGTTCTTGATCCCCTCGGGCACGTCGCCTTCGACGATGCGGCGGGCCAGGCCCTCCACGATGGCTGTCTTGCCGACTCCCGGCTCTCCGATGAGAACCGGGTTGTTCTTGGTCCGCCGGGACAGGACCTGGATCGTGCGGCGGATCTCCTCGTCGCGCCCGATGACCGGGTCGAGCTTGCCCTTGCGGGCCTCCTCGGTGAGGTCCCGACCGTACTTCTCGAGCGCCTGGTACTGGTCCTCCGGGTTCTGGCTGGTGACCCGATGGCTGCCCCGCACCTCTCGCAACGCGGTGAGCAGGTCATCGCGCCCTGTGCCCAGCTTGTCAGCGAGGGCCAAAAGCAGGTGCTCAGTGGACAGGTACTCGTCGTGCAGCTCGCTGCGCGCCTCATCCGCCGCGTCGAGCACGGCCTGGAAGCCCCGGCCTAGGCGGGACTCCCCGCCGTAGGCCTTTGGCAGCTTGGCCAGCGTATCATCAGCCCGATTGCGTAGCGCCAGCGGCGACTTGCCGACTTTTTCCAGGATCGGCAGCACGACGCCCTCCTCTTGGCGGAGGAGGGCGGCGAGCAGATGGTCCGGAGTGACCTCAGGGTGGCTGCTGGAGCGAGCTGATTCGACGGCTCCGTTGACCGCCTCCTGGGTCTTGAGGGTCCAGCGGTTGGGGTCGATGGCCATCAGGTCAGGATAGAGGCCTCAGGCCCAAAGTTGACAACAGGACTGTCAACTTTGCGACCCCTTGCCGTGGGTCTACTGGCGCCGTTGCAGTTCGGCCCATTCGGCCGCGGTGTAGCGGGGCTCATCGCCACGCGACCCGCCGTCAGGATCGGCGATCGCGGTGGCGCCTTCGGTGTTCGGCGGGGCTGTCTGCACGTTGGTGACCTCGCGCCGTTGGACGACGCGCTCCTCACCACGCACGTCGGGAACCCGCTCGGCTCGAGCGGCCTCGGCATCGCGGCGCATCGCTTCGTCGCTCGCCAGCAGACGGTCGCGCTCGTTGTCGGCGTCGACGACTTGGCGCCGGGCATCGGCTTCGGGGCCGTACTCGGGATCCACTGCCCTCCGGGCCAGCTTGGTGTGCCACCGCTCACCCCAGAGACCACCGAGGACCGCACCCACCAACATCAGGGCGAGGGCCAGGATCCCGGCGGTGATGCCGACCTTGCCCCACTGGCTCGGCGTGCTGGGGATGCCGATGCTGCGGAGGTTGCGCTTCAAGTCCTTGCGGCCGGACTTGTCAGAGAGGCCCGCCACCAGCCCACCGGCCACTCCGGCGATGACCAGGGCGAGTACGAACGTGGCGATGCCGTGCATCAACCCGGCCCGCCGAGCCATCCGGCCGGCCACATAGCCACCGAACAGGTAGGCGAGGAACAGAGCCACCGCGGTGGCCAGTCCGCTGGCCGCGCTGGCGCTCGTCCAATCGTTGGTCCGGAAGTTGGTGTTCACGTCGGCCTTGGACAGGATCGCCCCCATGATGGCGGCCAAGATGGCGAAGGCCCCGAACCCGCAGAGCGTGCCGGCCACCACCGCGATGGGTGAGAACCGTCCGTACCCGGCCTCCCGGGCCACTGCCAGGTGTTCTCGGCTCGAACTCGGTGCGTCGTTGGCCATGGCGAAACCTCCCTGTTTCGTAGGTTCGTCCACTACTACCCAGCCGCCACCAAGATGTGACGTTCGGCGCCGCAAGGGCTGCCGTTCGTGAGGCGCGGGCAACGGACCGGTCCGATCCGACCTGATCGGATCCGTCATCGGAACCGGCCCAGTGCCGCGAGCTGGCCCGGCGTGATGAGGCGAACCTCGACCGTGTCTTGGTCCCACAACAACGGATCACCCCCGGCGTCGAGAAGATGGACCAAGCGACTCAGTGTCCGCTCAGGAAGGCGGGGTGAGCGGAGCATCCCCCGGTTCAGGCCGCGTATCAGCGGACCATCACGCAGGGCGTGGGGGTCGCGTCCGACCCGTCCCGCCCGCAGCAAGGTCACGTAGCGCTCGAGCCCATCGAGGCCGAGGCCCCGCAGCGCCGCCTCTTCGCGTCCGTTCGGGGCGGGGACCACCGGGCGGCCCCGCAACGACGGCGCCACCCGGTCGATCAGTCGGTTCAAGCCCGGGTTGAGTCGACCTACGGCGACCCGCCGGCCTGGTCCACCACGAGCCGGTCCGAGCGTGCTGCGCACGAGGAGCACTCCTCGGACCGTTCCCTCGCGATACCGACGATGCGACCCGTAGAACCATGCCGCGGTGGGTCCGATCTCGGCCACTTCGACGTTGACGCCGTGGTCGACGAGATCGAGCACCAGCGCGGGAGCGACGGTGTTCGAGGCGAGCAGGCCGTCGATGGCCACCAGCCATGTCCCGCTACCCCTGGTGGCAGCTCGGGTTGGAGGCTGCAGGGTCCGGACCAGGTCGAACGCGGTGTCGAACCGCGCCCGGTCGTCGCGACTGCGAACGGCAAAGGCTCCGACGTCACCGATCAGCAGCACGACGACAACACAGCCCACCGCGGCGGGAACGGCCCGGCTGGCCGCTCCACCGAGCATCCGGCGCACGACAGGGGCGATCCTCTCGCCGACCCACCAGGCGATGGCCAGCCAGGCCAGCGCACACAACGTCCACATCCAGCGGTACTGGTTGATGCGGGTGCCTTCGGCTCGCAGCAAGTTCGTGCCGTTGACGAACCCGGCCGCGGCTACGACGAGAGCGACGACCGCCAGGGGGGCTCGTTCTCGCCGTCGGTCACGAGCCGCCATCCAGCCGAGCCCGGCCAGCACGACGATGCCCGCCACCGCCGCCGGCCAGAAGAGGGGACCCTGGGCCTGGAAGCCGGTGAGGTTGGGGCGAACCAGCAGCACGGGGCTCCCCACTGCTCGGAGCACCTGCGTGGCGCCTCGTACAGCGCCCAGCGTGGGCCGGCTCGCCTCGCCGGAGTACCGGATCACCGCGCCGATGTTCCCCGGGCGGCCGGTCACCTCCTGCACGAGGACGGGCAGGGCGGACACGACTCCCAGCGCGGCTGCCAGCACCAACCAACGCAGCCCGCGCTGCGGAGGTGGCCGCGGTCTGTCAGCCGGTGAGCGCCGACGCAGCTCGCGCCGGCGACGCACGACGGGCCAGCACAGACCGAACCCAGCGGCGATCACCAGCAAGAGGACGGGTATCACCTGGTTCAGGTGTTGTTGTGCGGTGAAGCTGGCCACGACGGCGGCCGGAGGAGCAAGGCGGACGTCGCCGGCCAGCAGGGCCCACGTGAGGAAGGCCAGCGCCAGGAACGGGTACGCGCCCTGGTTGGAGCTGAGCGGGTCCGAAGCCACGTCAGTGCCTTGGGCCCACACGACCAAGGCGAGCATCAGCGAGGCCCCCAGGGCAACGGCCGGGCCGGCCCGACGCAACGCCACCCACGCCGCCAAGACGACCGCGGCTCCGTTCAGCGCAGCCGCCCCCAGCTTCATCCCGATCGCTGGACCGAGCAGGCGGACCGGCCCGGCGAACAGCCACAGCTGGATGGGGCCGGGATGGTTGGTCGGCCGTCCGCCGTACAGGTACGACGTGCTCGGCTGACCGACCAGAGGCGGATGACCGCCCAACACGTCGTGCGAGCGGAGGGCGAGAAGCGCCTCGTCGCCCGTCGGGGTCCAACCGTCGGCCAGGGACCGGCCGGCGCTCCACGCGAACGGAGCCAGCAGAAGGAGGGCTACGGCCGCGGCGATGATCCGGCCGGGCCGGTCGAGGTTCCGCAGGCGGTGGCCGCTCGACGGGCCGTCAGTCGGCGGCCGTCGCATCCTCCGATCCTAAGGGCGCCCTCCGCGGCGACTTCCTACTTCCGCAACCCCTATCAAGCTTCGGCCTCGGATGAGAAGTTCAGCGTCGACGTCGTCGGCCTTCGTACAACATGACTGACTGGCGCACCGGCACGAGGTCGTGGCGGTGCCGGCGTTCCACTGCCTCGACATCTTCTCGGGCCTGCTCCCGCTCGTGGTCGATCTGACGACGGAGCTGGTGGTTCTCGGCTTCGAGCTCCAGCACCCGCTCGACGCCGGCCAGGTTCAAGCCGTCGCTGGTCAACTCCTGGATGCGCCGCAACAACGCGATGTCCTGGTCGCTGTAACGCCGGCTGCCGCCGGTCGTTCGGGCCGGATCGACCAAGCCACGGCGTTCGTAGATGCGCAGCGTCTGCGGATGCACCCCGGCCAACTCGGCCGCTACCGAGATGACGTAGACGGCATCACTTCGTCGAAGGGCCATGGTGACCTCCCTGGGGCTCAGCGCCCCGTGCCGAGATTGGCTCGCGGTGACTCGGACCCTGCGGCGGCCAAGGCTTCGACCGCCTTGCGTTCAGCCGCTGAGAGCTTGGACGGAACGGCAACCTCCACGGTGACCAGCAGGTCGCCCGGGCCCTTCCTGGCCGGCACGCCGCGGCCTTTCACCCGGAACGTGCGACCACTGCGGGTTCCTGCCGGGAGGCGCAACTTCACCGTGCCACCGTCGATGGTCGGCACCTCAACATCGGCGCCGAGCGCCGCTTCGGGGAACGTGACCGGCACGGTGATCGTCAGGTTGCGCCCGTCGACGCCGAACAACGGGTGGGGCTCGATCTGGCAGATGACGAACAAGTCGCCCGGTGGCCCACCGTTGCGCCCGGGATCACCACGCCCCTTCAGTCGGATCCGTTGGCCATCGGTCACGCCCGCCGGTATGCGGACCTTCACCTCTCGGGGCCGCCGCTCGACCCCTGACCCCTGGCAGACAGGGCAGGGGTCGTCGACCGTGAAGCCGCGGCCGGCGCAGGTCTGGCATGGCTGGCTGAACGAGAAGAACCCCTGGTTGTCATCGAGTACGCCACGGCCGGAGCACTGGGGACAGACCGTGGGTGCCGAGCCGGGCTTGGCGCCCGTGCCGTGGCAGGTCGAACAGGCGGCGTCGCTCGTGAGGTGGATGCCCGTGGTGATGCCGTTCACCGCGTCGGTGAAGTCGAGGTGGAGCGAGGCTTCCAGATCAGCGCCGCGCTGTGGCCCGGTGCCTCGAGACGAACCCGATCGGCCGCCCATGCGACCGCCGAACAGGTTGCCGAGGATGTCGCCGATGCCGCCACCGCCCATGCCGCCGAGGTCGTCGGTGTTGAACGTGAACCCTCCTGGGCTGTAGCCGCCCCCCGGTCCGCCGAAGCCTGCACCGACCGGCCCGAGCTTGCGGACCTCGTCGTACTCCTTGCGCTTCTCTGGGTCTCCGACGACGTCATAGGCGGCCGAGATCTGCTTGAACCGCTCCTCGGCATCAGCGTCGCCCGGCTTGGCGTCGGGGTGGTTGGCCCGGGCCAGCTTGCGGTAGGCGCGGGTGATCGCCTTCTGGTCAGCCGTGTCGGTCAAGCCGAGCACCTGGTAGTAGTCCTTCTCGAACCACTCCCGCTGTGGCGCCATGGTGCTCGCCCGCCTACCCGCGCACCTTCACCATGGCGGGCCGGACGATCCGACCCTTCCAGGAGTACCCGGGCCGCATCACGTCGCTCACGACGGTGGCATCGTCGCCGTCGGCCGCCGGTTCGTGCATCACCGCGTCGTGCAAGTTGGGATCGAACGTCTCGCCGAGCGGGTCGATCCGCCCGAGGCCTTCCTTTTCGAGCGTGCCGAGCAGCGCGGCGAACACCGGCTCGACCTCGGTGGCGCCGTGACGCACCGCCCCATCGCAGGCGTCGAGAACCGGCAACAGCTTCTCCACGATTGACCCCGCGGCGCGGGCCATGTCGTCGGCTTGTTGTTTCATCACGCGCTTTCGGTAGTTCTCGAAGTCGGCCTGAGTTCGTCGCAACGCTTCGAGGAACTCGTCTCTGTCCCGCGAGGTGCGCTCGAGGTCGGCGATCAGGCCTTCCACGTCGCCGGGGGCCGCAGGCGCCGACCCTTGCGGTTCGGGCCCGGCTGAGAAGACCGGGCCGGCCGGGTCAACGGGTTGCTCGGACGGGGTCATGACGACGGGGTCGCCTGACGAGGGTTCCGCGGGGGGCTCGGAGTCCGCCGCGCCAACCAAGTCGTCGGGCACGGGAGCCAGCGGGTCCTCGGGCACCGACGACCCGGGGTCCGGGCTCATGCTGACTTGTTCTCCTCGTCGTCCACGATCTCCGCGTCGACGACATCATCATCAGACTGAGCCGCACCACCCGCCCCACCGTCGCCGCCGCTGTCGTACTGACCGGCGTTCTCAGTGGCCGCCTGCTCGTAGAGCTTCTGGGTGAAGCCCTGGCTGGCGGTCATCAGCTTCTCGAGGCCGGTCTTGATGGCCTCGGTGTCGGTGCCGTTGAGGCCATCCTTCAGCTCGGCCAGGGCGGACTCCACCGCCGACTTCTCGTCGCCGCTGATCTTGTCGCCCTGTTCGCGGAGCAGTTTCTCGGTCTGGTAGACGAGCGTGTCGGCTTGGTTGCGAACCTCGGCCTCTTCCTTGCGCTGCCGGTCCTCCTCGGCGTGGGCCTCGGCGTCACGGACCATCTGGTCGATGGCGTCCTTGGACAGCGACGACTGGCCGGTGATCGTCATCGACTGCTCCTTGCTCGTCGCCCGATCCTTCGCCGACACGTGGACGATGCCGTTGGCGTCGATGTCGAACGTGACCTCGATCTGGGGCACACCCCGGGGCGCAGGCGGCAGGTCGACCAGCTTGAACTTGCCGAGTGTCTTGTTGAACTGGGCCATGTCCCGCTCGCCCTGCAGCACGTGGATCTCCACCTGAGACTGCATGTCGTCGGCGGTGGTGTAGGTCTCGGTGCGGCGGGTGGGGATCGTGGTGTTGCGTTCGATCAGCTTGTGCATCACCCCGCCCTTGGTCTCGATGCCGAGCGACAGCGGCGTGACGTCGAGCAACAGGACGTCCTTCACCTCACCTTTCAGCACACCGGCCTGGATGGCTGCGCCGACGGCCACGACCTCGTCGGGGTTGACGCTCTTGTTCGCCTCCTTGCCGGTCATGCTGGTGACCAGCTCGGTGACCGCCGGCATGCGGGTGGAGCCGCCCACCAGGATCACGTGGTCGATCTGGCCCTTGGAGAGACCGGCGTCGGAGATGGCCTTCTCGAACGGCACCTTGCAGCGGTCGAGCAGGTCGGTGGTGAGCTCCTGGAACTTCGACCGGCTGAGCGCCACGTCGAGGTGCAGCGGACCGGCATCAGTGGCGGTGATGAACGGCAGGTTGATCTGGGTCGACTGGACCTGGGAGAGCTCGATCTTCGCCTTCTCCGCGGCTTCCTTGAGCCGCTGGACAGCCATGTTGTCCTTGGACAAGTCGACTCCGTGCTCACCTTTGAAGCTGGCGACCAACCAGTCGATGATCTTCTGGTCCCAGTCGTCACCACCGAGGTGGGTGTCACCATGGGTGGACTTGACCTCGAACACCCCGTCTGCGATCTCGAGCACCGACACGTCAAATGTGCCGCCCCCGAGGTCGAACACGAGGATCGTCTGCTCCTGACCTTCCTTGTCCATGCCGTAGGCCAACGCAGCGGCGGTCGGCTCGTTGATGATCCGCAGCACCTCGAGCCCGGCGATCTGGCCGGCTTCCTTGGTGGCGGTCCGCTGGGCGTCGTCGAAGTACGCCGGGACCGTGACCACGGCCTGGCTGACCGTGTCGCCGAGGTACGCCTCCGCGTCACGCTTCAGCTTCATCAGGGTCCGGGCCGAGATCTCCTGGGCGGTGTAGCCCTTGCCGTCGATGTCGATCTTCCAACTCGTTCCCATGTGGCGCTTGACGGAACGGATCGTGCGATCAGGGTTGGTGATGGCCTGCCGTTTGGCCACCTCACCCACCAGGACTTCGCCGTTCTTGGCGAACGCGACCACCGAGGGGGTGGTGCGCGAGCCCTCGGCGTTGGGGATCACGATGGGTTCGCCGGCCTCCAGCACGCTGACGACCGAGTTGGTGGTGCCGAGGTCGATACCGACGGCCTTGGGCATGACGCTGCCTCCGTTGCGGGGTTCTCAGAACGGGGTCAGCATAAAAGTTGAGTCGACCGTTATCAACCTGAGGGTGTAATTCCGGGCTGGTGGCGGGTACCGCACCGGATGCCTGACTCCCTTGGTCCAACATCAGTAGGTTCACCAGGGTGACTCCAACATCAGTAGGTTCACCAGGGTGACTCCGTCCGATCGCCCGACGATCGACGGCGGCGCATCGAGCGGTGACACCCGGCGTTCCCATGACTCGTGGTGGCGCTCGGCCGACTTCTTTCTCGGCCTTGCCGTGGTCGCGGCCACAACTCCGATCCTGGTGGCTGCGGGCCGCGGCGTGGGCCGTGGGTGGCTGCCGGTCGCGGACGACGCCTACACCGCCATCCGCGGACGTGATGTCCTAGGCGGCTCCATGCCGATGCTCGGCGCCTGGTCGTCGGGCTCGTTTTGGGCCCACCGCCAGATCAACCACCCCGGCCCGCTGCAGTTCGACGCCGCCGCGTTCCCCATCCGGCTGCTCGGTCCCGGAGCCGGGGTGGCCTTTGCCACCGCTGGAGTCAATGTCGCGGCGATCATCACGGTGGCTTGGTTGAGTCGGCGCCTGCTCGGGCCCCTCGGCGCGACCATGACGATGCTGTTCACGGCCGGGCTGGTGTGGGCCATCGGCAGCGAGGTCCTGTATGACCCATGGGCCATATACGCACCGCTGCTGCCTTTTCTTGCCTTCCTCTTCGCGGTGTGGGCGGTGGCTTCAGGAAGAGCCACAGCATGGCCCGTCCTGGCGATCGCCGGCAGCTACGCCGTGCAGACCCATCTCAGCTACGTGCTGCTGGTGCCCGGCTTGGGCGCATGGGCCGTCGCCGCCTGGCTCCTCGCCCTTCGCCGTTCGAAGCGTGAGCAACCGCGTGACGTCGACCACCGACGTCGCCAACTCGTATGGGCCCTGGCCGGGATCGGCACCCTCCTGGTCTGCTGGGCCCAACCCCTGTATCAACAACTCAGCGCAGAGCAGGGGAACCTCAGCGCCCTGGTCAGCTCCGGTGCCAAGGCGCCGCATGGCCCTGGGCCGCGTGGCGCGCTGCAAGCGGTGGGCAACATCGTTGGCATCCCCCCTTTCTGGCTGCCTCCGACCTGGGCGTCGCCACCGTTCCGGTTCGACGGAACCGGGCGCCCGCTTGCTCTCTTGGCTGCAGCGCTGGCCGCGCTGACGATCGGGGGAGCTGTCCTGGCGTGGCTGGCCTTCCGGGCCGACGATCACATCGCCATGACAGGGCTGGTGACCGCCGCATTGGCCGTTGCTCTCGGCTTCGCGAGCGCCGCGAAGGCCACATCGCCCTTCGGTCTCGTCGCCACCTACGTCCGTTGGCTGTGGCCGATCTCGATGTTCGCGTGGACGGTGCTGATCGTCGCCGCGGTCCGAACCGTGCGGAGGACGGATCGAGCCCACTTCCGGCAGCGGCTGCCGCAAGCGCTCGGGCCAGCGCTGGCTGGTCTGGCCGTCGTGACCGCCCTTCTCGCCATCCCGACCGCGGACCATGGCACGGCCGCTCCACGTTGGGCCATGCCGGTGACTCGCAAGCTGAGTGCTCAAGCGATTCCCCGCATCGGGTCGAGAGGTCCGGTGCTGGTGCGTCTGGAACCGTCCTTCCCGGTGTTCGCGGTGGGGCCGGCGCTCCTGTTCGAGCTGCAACGTCATGGCATCGACTTCGTGGTCGATGAGAAGAGCCTCGTCGCCCAACTGGGGACGGAACGTCGCTTCGACGGCGCCAACGCACGAACGACGCTCACCGTGGTGGGAGGGGATGCGGCGGCCCACCCGCCGGAGGGGGCGCGGCGCATCGCCTATGCGCCGGCGCTCGATCCAGCCGAACGACGGATCATGCTGAGACTGGGTTTGCAGGTCGAGAGCCGCTTGCGAGCCCTCCACCACACGCCTTTGAACCGTTCGGCGCTCGATCGGTCACCGGCCCCCGGCTCTGCCATGAAGACCGCCCGGCGCGCCGAACAGGGTGACCAGGCCGCGCTCGGCAACCTCGTGCGCCAAGGTCTGGTCGACAACCGCGCGTTCGGCCGGGTGGACATCCGTCGCTGGGCCGACCTGAGCGGGCGCTGGCAGAACGAGACCGTTGCGGTGCTGGCCGGCAGAGCCCCCAGAACGAACAATGCTCGGCCCGCGCCATGAACCCTTCCTACGCTTCCCGTCGATGACCTCGACCCTCGTTCTGCTGCGACACGGCCAGAGCATCTGGAACGCCGACAACCTCTTCACCGGGTGGTGGGACGTCGACCTCTCCGAGAGCGGAAAGGAGCAGGCGATCGGCGCCGGTGACCTGATGGCCGAAGCGGGAATCGTGCCGGACGTGGTGCACACGTCGCTGCAGACCCGGGCGATCCGCACCGCCCAGCTCGCGCTCGACCAGATTGGTCTGCTGTGGCTGCCGGTGCGCCGGAGCTGGCGGTTGAACGAGCGCCACTACGGGGCACTGACCGGGCAGAACAAGGCCGAGGCGACCGCTCAATTCGGTGCGGAACAGGTCCACATCTGGCGGCGCAGCTACGGCACCCGCCCCGAACCGATCGCCGAGGACAGCCCGTTCAACCCGAACCACGATCGGCGCTATGCGCACCTGGCTCCCGAGGTCCTGCCGCTCTCGGAGTGCCTGCGCGACGTGGTGGTGCGGATGCTGCCGTACTGGTTCGACGCCATCGTCGATGACCTGGCGGCAGGTAAGACCGTGCTCGTGGCCGCGCACGGCAACAGCCTCCGAGCGCTGGTCAAGCACCTCGACCGGATATCAGACGGAGCCATCGCCGATCTCGACCTGCCGACCGGCGTCCCGTTCGTCTACGAGCTCGACGGCGCCTACCGGCCGATCGAGAACAAGCCGCCGTTGGACCGAGCGCTAGGCGATCCGACCATGGTGCGGGCAGCGGCCGAAGCAGTGGCTCGGCAGGCCCAAGCCGGTCCACCCGCGGGCTGACATCAGCCACTGCACCACTGCAGCGGGATGTCCGTTGTTCGGCGCGCGATGAGACGATCTCAGCACCGGTAGGGCCCGGTCCGTATGCTTCGCGCCCATGGCTTCACGTCGCAAGCATCTCGACCATCTGTCCTCCGTGCCGCTCTTCTCGGCCTGCTCGCAGAAGGATCTGGAGAAGATCGCCCGCGCGTCGAACGAGATCAGCGTCGAACAGGGGCGGGTCCTGGTGGATCAAGGTGACGCCGGGCGGGAGGCGTTCGTGATCATCGAGGGCGAGGCCACCGTGAAGCGCAACCAACGCAAGATCGCCAGCCTCGGCCCGGGCGACGCCATCGGCGAGCTTTCCCTGCTCGACCACGGGCCGCGCACCGCCACCGTCGAGGCGGCCACGCCCATGACCTTGCTCGTCTTGAGCACCCGCGAGTTCACCGGTGTGGTCGACCAGGTACCGGGCCTGGCCCACAAGCTCATGGCCAACTTGGCGTCACGCATCCGCGAGCTCGACAGCCGGGTGTTCGGCTAGCCGTAGCCCGCTCCGCTCGGCGCGAACCAGTGTGCAAGTGGTGATCAACGTCTGGTTTCCCGTCCGCAAATCGTGCCCACTAGCGTCGCTCGCACCATGGCCCAGGAGCGCGAGGGCATCAAGCCCCACCATCTAGTCGTCGGTCTCGGCGTGGCGGTCGCCGGGTTCACCGCGTTGTCCGGCCTCGGCCCTGTGCTCACCCAGCAGCACGATGACCATGACAGGCAGCGGGAGGTGTTCATCAACATCCCGGGCCCCCTGAAGCTGGTCTTCTACACGATCCTCCCCCTGGTCATCCTCTACGGCGCGGTGATGTTCGCCCAGCGGGTGAAGAACTGGGAACGGGGTCAGCCCGATCGGCGAGCGACCACGTTGAAGAACGTGAAACGGCGCTTCGGCGACTTCCGGGCGGGCGTCTACATGCAGACCCTGCTGCGAGATCCGGCAGCCGGGTTGATGCACTCACTGATCTACTTCAGCTTCCTGATCCTGCTCGCCGTGACCACGGTGCTCGAGATCAACCACCTGCTCCCGGGCAAGGCCCAGTTCCTACACGGTGTCACCTACGAGGCGTACGCCCTGGTGGGTGACCTGGCCGGCATCGGGCTGCTGAGTGGAGTGATGTGGGCGATCGTGCGGCGCTACGTGCAACGCCCCTACCGCATCCGCATCAAGTCCAAGAGCGACCACCTGTGGGGCCTCGGGACGCTGCTCACCCTGGCCGTGACCGGGTTCGGAGCCGAAGCATGGCGCATCGCCCTCGAGGGCCGGCCGGGCTTCGAGAAGTTCTCGATCGTGGGTTATCCCCTGTCGGCATTGATCGACGGCCAGCGGCACCTGTCCGGTGGCCACCAGATCTGGTGGATCGTCCACGTCGCCTCGTTCATCGTGTTCCTGGCGATCCTGCCGGTGACCATGATGCGCCACATGTTCACGTCGCCGCTGAACATGTACCTCCGCGACCGCGAGCGTCCGAAGGGCGCCATGAAGCCCATGCCCAACCTCATGGAGACCGAACTGGAGTCCTTCGGTGCGGCGACCGTCGAGGACTTCACGTGGAAGCAGCTGCTCGACACCGACGCCTGCACCATGTGCGGCCTCTGCACCAGCGTCTGCCCCGCCCACGCCACCGGAAAGTCGCTCGACCCGCGGGAGATCGTGCTGAAGACCGGCGAGGTGATGGCCATGTCCGGTACACCGGTGGTGCGAGCCCCGATCAACACCGAACCCGAGATAACCGTGTCATCCAGCTCGTTGTTCGAGCGGATCACCCCTGAGGAGATCTGGGCCTGCACGTCGTGCAAGGCATGCGACGAGATCTGCCCGGTCAACATCGAGATCCTCGACAAGATCCTCGACATGCGGCGTTACCTGTCGCTCATGGAATCGAACTTCCCGACCGAGCTCGGCACCGCCTACCGCAGCATGGAGAACAGCGGGAACCCATGGGGCATGAGCCAGTCGGATCGGGCGGCGTGGACCAACAAGCTCGACGGCATCGACGTGGTCGACGGCTCGGCCGCGCTCGACCACGAGTACCTGTATTGGGTCGGCTGCGCCGGGTCGTTTGACGACAAGAACCAGAAGGTCACCCAGGCGATGGCCAAGCTCATGCAGCGGGCCGGCGTCGACTTCGCCATCCTCGGGCCGGCCGAGAACTGCACCGGTGACCCGGCCCGCCGCTCCGGCAACGAGTACATCTTCCAGATGCTCGCCCTGCAGAACATCGAGACGCTGAACGGCATGGGCGTGAAGAAGATCATCACCCAGTGCCCGCACTGCTTCAACACGTTGATGAACGAGTACCCGCAGCTCGGCGGCAAGTACGAGGTCGTCCACCACAGCCAGTTCCTCGAGTGGTTGATCGATCGGGGAAAGCTCGACCTGACCGGCGCCCGGCTGGAAGAACGGGTCGTCTACCACGACAGCTGCTACCTCGGCCGCCACAACGACGTGTACCTCGCGCCGCGCAACGTCATCGGTCGGTTGGGCGGGATCGAGGTGGTGGAAGCCGAGCGCAACGGGACCAAGGGCATGTGCTGCGGCGCCGGCGGGGCCCGGATGTGGATGGAGGAGACCGTCGGCACCAAGGTCAACGACGCCCGCTCCGAAGAGCTGATCGCCACCGGAGCGAGCCGCATCGCCACGGCCTGCCCGTTCTGTTACATCATGTTGGATGACGGCGTGAAGGGCGCAGGCAAGGAAGAGGACGAGGTGCGGGTCGCCGACATCTCGATGCATGTCCTGGAAGCCATCGAGAAGGCCGAAGCCGGTCGCACGACGGGTCTGTTGGAGACCGTCGAGGACTGATACCGATGAGGTCTACTCGACTCGGCTGGATGTTCCGCTGACCAGACGGAGCTCGAGGGTCACCGTGGCATCCTCGACTTCCAGGCTCTGGCGAAGCCGGGGAACGATGCGTTCCTGCACGCTCTGGCGGAACGCTGGGACGTAGCTGGCGCTGTCGTAGTCGACCCACGCATCGATCACGAGCGGGTCCTGCTGGCGCAGCCGGGCGCCGGCCTTGCGGACACCTGGCTCACCCGACAGGTCGGCGACCACCGCGTCGACCACGGCCCGAGCCGACACCGACGTCTTGCCCTCACCTTCAGCCAACGGGTACGAGAAGTCGCCGACCGTCGGCTGTGGCTTCGCTTGGAAGAGCAGCCAGCGCACGGCCAGCGCGGCCAGGATCAGGCAGCCGACGATCACCGCGATCCAGAACCAGGTCTGGTTGTGCCGGATGAACCGGTGGACCTGATCGGATAGAAGGTGACGCCGAGCGCGGTCCTCACCGAAAGCTCCGAGGCTGTAAGCGAGCCCGACCGCCCCGCCGGCCAGCAAGAGCAGACCGATGACTGTGAGAACAGCACGGTTGACCCGATCGGCGCGGCGAGCCGCACCCAAGCTCATCGGTCGGTTCCTGCGCCGGGCTCGGTCACTGCACCCTCCCACCCTTATCGACGTTCGGCGGTTCCCGATGCTCGAGGTCCACGGTGACCGGCAGTCGCTCGGTGAGCCCGAGCGAACCGACCCGGCTGTCGACGGTGTTGTGCAGGCGTTGCTCGAGATCACCCGGGTTCATGCGGTTGGTCTTGGCCCCGACCTGGACTCGACGACGCTTGGCCTTGACCCTGGCCGACGCAACACCGTCCAGCTGCGATGTGTCCCCGGTGAGGGCCCGCTCGAGGTGGCGACGGCGTACCGTCGCCGGCGCCAAGTCAGGCCGATCATCGAGAGCCAGCGCCACCGGCCGCCGTCGCCACACCTGCAGGAACAACAGGAGCAGCCCGACGCCGGCCAGAACGGCGAACGCCACTCGGGTGCCCGTGGCGTCCCAGGTCGTGACCCGGATCCGGCGGTACCACCGGTCCCATGGTGTCAATGAGTCGCGGTGCAGTCGGCGCAACGCGACCTCTATGGCGACCAGCACGAAGAAGGCGGCGAAGGCCAGCCCGAGCAGGATTGAGATGAGGCGGTTGGTGGCGCGCATCGGTCACTCGACCCTTCGCCGGGGCCGCCACGGGTCGGCGGTCGGCAGCTGAGCCACCGTGACGTCGATCCACGACACGTCCAGTCCGGTGAACTGCTTGACCCGGTCGACGACGATCTCTCGCACCTTGGCGCTCGTCGATGGCACGGGAGCCGGGTACTTGACGCTGATGGTCAGGGCCACCGACGCCCGTTCCAGACCAACCCGAGCGTCAGCGTCGGCGGGTTTGTCCGGATCAGGGGTCGAGGAGAACAGGCGCCGGAACCCGGCCGGCGCGACGACCCCGACTCCGTCGACCTCGGTGGCCGCTCGTCCGGCGATCTTCTCCACAACGGCAGGAGCGATCGTGGTGATCCCCCGGTCGGTGCGCAGGCGTGACACCGCCTGGGGCGCCTGGGGGGAGACGGGCTCCACGCCGGCGGCTGGAGGGGCGGGGACGGGCGCGGTCATGTGTCCTGCTGGGAGTTGCTCCGGTCGCCCAGGTCGATCTCGCCACGCACGACCTTCTCCACGAACCACCCGAACCCGCCGAAGATCACCGCCAGGACAACGCCGCGAAGACCGTCCACCAGGAAGGCCAAGCCGAGGATGAGGCCGATCCACAGGCCGAGAGGAGAGGGGTACACGGGGATGCTCCTTGTGTTCAGTCTGGCCGGGCGTTCACTGGACGCGGGGCGGAGTGGCCGGTTGGCGGGTGATGCGGAGGGCGGCGGCCGCGGCTGCTCGCCGGAGCGACCGGGCGATGCTGCGCCGCCGGTGGAACTGCAAGTCCGCCGAATCGCGAGTCGGGCTGGCCGCCGACAGCCGGCGGTAGGCCTCTTGCCCGGCGATGAACCAGGCCGGATCGCCACCTTGGTCGGGATGGTGCTCGACCACGAACCGGCGATACGCGGCACGTAGTTCCTTGCCCGATGCGCCGTGATCGACGCGCAGGAGAGCGTGGGGATCGGCCGGGGGATGGCACTGCTCCGGGTCGCTCATGAGGAGGCATCCAGCTCCGGCACGGCGAGGTCTTCGATGGCCACCGTGATCGGCAACCCTTGCGCGAGACCACCGACGGCGGCGCGGATTTCGGTTGCCACCTCGGGCAGCGGAAGTCCCCAGCGAGCAACCACATGGATCTCCAGCACGTGGTCGCGAACCCGGATTCCCTGGACTCGGCTACCGGGCAGGTACGTCGCCACCTCCTCCACCGCCCCGGCGGACAGACCGGCCACGTGGGGGCACGCTGACACCGCAGAAGCGACCGCCTGGGCGTCCACCTCGACGCCGGTCATCGGCGATCGCCGCCCGCCCCGGACCGACGGGCCGGCTCAGCGGGGCCGGTCGAGGACGATCGTTCCGCTCGCGCTGCGAGCCGCTTCACTGGACCCGGGGCTCCGATTCTTCCTCGCCTTCGTCACCGAGGTACACGTCGTTGACCGAGATGTTCACCTCGGTCACCTCGAGGCCGGTCATGCGCTCCACCTGACGAATGGCGTTGTCGCGGACAGCCTGGGACAGATCGACGATCGATACGCCGTAGTCGACGATGATGTCGATGTCGATGGCCGCTTGGCGCTGGCCGACCTCGACCTTGACGCCCTGACCGGCGCTCGTGCCGCCCATGCGCTCCCGGATCGCGCCGATGGCTCGACCGGTGGCGCCACCCATGGCGTGGACACCCGACATCTCCCGCGCCGCCACGCCGGCGATCTTGGCCACCACCGAGTCGGCGATCGAGGTGGTGCCGTGCTCGGTGAGCAGCTGGCTGCCTCCCTGTTGTTGGAGCCCTCCACTCGACATGTCGCCCCCAGAGGGCCGAGATGATGTGGCGCCGGCGGTGGAAGAGGTATCAGCCATGTTCTGCTCCCGAAGGTGTCGCTCCTAGTACCGCCCGACCCTACCCTCAATGTTTGTAGCAAGAACACGGATCCGGCCAAGTGTGGCTGGCCGAAATCGAATATTTGGAGAGGATCATCTTGGCAGGGTCGACTTCGATGTGAGCTCCCATGGCCGTGAGCCGCCCTCCTCCTTGCGAAGGCCCGACACCCACCCTTGATGAGAAGGCAACCCCGTGGGCGGACAGTCGGCCTCGGAACAAGACGTGCTGGCCGGCCTTGATCTGGGCCGCCGACTCGCCGGTGGTCGCCAACTGGACCCAGATCCGTCGATCGTCGCCGTAGCCGATCCAGAAGCCCTCGTCCGCCGGCACCGACAGCACGGGTGTGGCTTTGGCCACGACCTGGCGTCCGGTGAAGTGGCCCAACTCAGCCGGTGACAGCGGAAGGAGGGTGCGCACGTCGACAGCACCTGCCGGCCGGGGCGGCAGGGTGGGTCGGGCCCGGGCCACGGTGGTCACCGGCGGAGGAGGGGCGGTCGTCGTGACCGTCTGGTCGTGCCGAGGGTGGGCTCCTGTGCCGGCGATCAGCGCCACGCTCCCCACGGTCGCACCGAGCGCCATCCCCACCGAGGCGACCGGATGGGCCCCGATCGCCGCGCGACTCGCTCCGAGCAGCCGAGCCAGGACGGCGATCGGGAACAGCGAGATCAGGAACCGCCGCCGTTCGACCAGAGCGGGGGCCAAGTCACCGCACGCCGGGCAGGCGAGGACATGATCAGCGGCACGAACGGCCACCTGGCGGCGCCGATCGGCCGCCGACAGGGCCAGCAACACCGGCCGGCAGTGGCTGGTAGGTAGCACGGCACGACGCGAGGCCACGAGGTAGTCCACCCGCGCCCGCGCCCGAGCGCGGGACAACCGGGCGGCGACCCCGCCGGCCGTGCCACCGTGGGCTGCGGCCAGGCTTGCGGTGTCATCGCCCTCGACGACATGAGCCAGGAGGAGAGCACGATCCGAATCCGGGAGGGCGTCGAGGGCCAGGCGCAGAGCCTTGCGATCCTCTTTCCGAAGGACAAGCTCGTCAGGCTCCGGCGACACGCCGTCCCCCGCCAAGCGATGGAGGTGGCGCTCCGCGACTGCGGTCGACCGAGCCCGACCTACCACCAGGTTCTTGGCCACCGTCACCGCATAGGGAACCAGAGCGTCGCGACTGAGACGGTGGCGCGCCTCGAGAACCTTGAGCAGGGACTCCTGAGTGAGGTCTTCCACCACGGCGCGGTCGCGCACCCGGGGTGCCAGGAACCGCCGCACCGCTACGCCCGCTGCAGTGATGTCGGCGTCCTCGACCGATTCGTGATCCAGCACGAGTTCCTCACAACCTCCGGAGGCGTGCGTCATGGAGACCGCACCAACGCGTTGACTAAGCGTAGGGCCGCACCACGACCGGGCACCATCGCCGCCCGCAGAGGCGCATCCCTGCCACGCCCAGTTCCAAGCCTTTGACAAGTTGAAGGTTTGACGCGCTCATTTGGGAAATATTCAAAACCGATGAGCTGAACATCAGTGAATAGGGTCAGTTCCATAGGGTAGATCAGACCGGCTTCCGACCGCTCTTGTCGGTAGCGCCAACGACTCAAACGACGAAAGGATCTGCTATGAGCGACACCCAGTCCGACCTCGCAGGTTGGATCGGCCACACCGTTGTCGATCAGGACGGCGACAAGATCGGCAAGGTCGAGGAGATCTACGTCGACGACGCCACCGGGCAACCCGAATGGCTGGCCATCAAGACCGGGATGTTCGGATCGAAGCTCACGTTCGCCCCGCTTGCCGGCTCCGAGAGCGCCGGCGACGACCTCCGGTTGCCGTACACGAAGGAGCACGTCAAGGACGCTCCGAACGTCGATCCGGACGGTCACCTGGAGCCGGCAGAGGAAGCCGAGCTCTACCGCCACTACGAGCGGAGCGACTACGAACAGAGCGACTACGAGGCCGCTCCGGCTGGCCGTGATACCAAGCGGGACAAGGGCCGGTCCACGTCCGACGACGCCATGACCCGCTCCGAGGAAGAGGTACGGGTCGACAAGACCTCTCGTGAAGCAGGCAAGGCCCGTTTGCGCAAGCGCGTCGTCACCGATCAGGTGCAGATGACCGTGCCCGTGCAGCGCGAAGAGGTCCGCTTGGAGCGCGAGCCCATCACCGATGCCAACCGTGACCAGGCCACGTCGGGCCCGGACCTCAAGGACGACGAGCACGAGATGACGCTCCACGAAGAAGAGGTGGTGGTCGACAAGAAGGTCGTCCCGAAGGAACGTGTCCGCCTCGACAAGGACGTCGTCACCGAGGACCGCGAGGTGTCAGAAGAGGTCCGCAAGGAGCAGATCGAAGTCGAAGGCGACGTGGATCGCCGCGACAAGCGCTAGCCAGTCCTTCGCCCGGGGGGTACGGAACCACCGTTCCGCACCTCCCGGGCGATGTCACATCCAGGGTCGGATCGAGCAGCGATCACGCTCGTCCCGTTGTCCTGCCTACCAGCCTCGATCTGAGGGACCGCTACAGTTCGGCCGCACAGCCTCGGTGTTCCAAGATCTCGTGCGGGTGTAGTTCAGCGGCAGAACATCAGCTTCCCAAGCTGAGAACGCGAGTTCGATTCTCGTCACCCGCTCTCTTACAAAGAGGCTGGTCAACGCCAACTACGTCCTGGTCAGCCTCCTCCGCGTCAGCGGAGCCGCTCGGCTTCATCGACGACTCGTCGATACCAACACCGCGGTACCACGAGTTCCGCGATGCTTCGAAGTCGGGCACTGCCTTGGCGGCTGGGCTCCGCGAGGGCTGGGCCGACGTGTTCTTGAGCGACGAGAAGGCATACGAGAAGAACACGACTCAGCTCAAGGCCATGTTCCAAAGCCTCACCGGCAAGGGTGAGGCCGTCGCCGAGAAGATGGCGAGCACGTTCAAAGCGCTCTGCACGATTGCGGACTTTTCGGGATCTAGCCGGACTACCCACACAACGACGACATCTTCAACTGCGGGTGAGTCCGATGGCTCAGGCGGCGACGCCCCAACGAACGACTCCCGAGTCACCAGTGGCAACGGTCGCATGGTCTCGCTGCATTCCGACGTGCACATCCGCCTTCCGCCGACGACGGACGTCGCCGTGTACACCGCGATCTTCCGTGGCCTTCGGGAGGAGCTACTTGACTGAACTGTCGACGCTTCGAAGTTGGATGTTCAAGGGTCTTGCTGTCGAGTCAGCGCTCGATGGGCTCGAGACAGACGGCGTGGCCGTACGCGCGTCCACTGACCCAGGTGCACTCCAGCGTGTGATTCCGCTCGAAGACTTCGCCGCGCCGATCCGGCGCAGCGCGATGCGAGCTCTGCCGGCCTACCTCGCGTTCTTCTGCATTGAGAACTCAGTGCGCGAGGTTGTCTCGGACCGATTGGCGGAGAACCACGGCGTCGATTGGTGGTCCACATGTGTGAGCCGGCCAATACGCGATCGTGTCGACGCTCGACGCCAGCAGGAGGGCTTGAAGCGCTGGCACATCCGGCGCGGCGAGCAGGAGATCTATTACACCGACTTCGGCGACTTGAGGAGCATGATCCAGAGCAACTGGACGGACTTCGAAGACCTGTTTCCAGACCAGAACTGGATCACGAGTCGTCTCGATGAACTAGAGGCGTCGCGCAACATCATCGCCCACTCGAATGTTCTCGACGACCGGGAGATCGGAAGGATCGCTCTCTACCTCCAAGACTGGACCCGTCAGGTCGGCTGAGCGGCCTCGCCCGAGCTCGACCATCCGGCATCCATCCGGCATCCGCCGTCAACCAGAGCCGCCCACGCCAGTTCGTGCACTGGCCATGCCCAGCACTTTCGTCCGCCGCCGTCCGCTCGGATCCGACCGAAATCGCTTCCCAAGCTGAGAACGCGGGTTCGATTCCCGTCACCCGCTCCAACGACGAAAGTCCTGGTCACCGGAGGTTTCAAGGTACCTGGGTCGCGACCGCTAGGGGCTCGAATGGGGCGGCGTGACCTAACGTGACCTTGCGGATCGACGAGGTCAGGCCGAGCCGCTTTGTCAGGCGGCTTGTGAGGCGTCCCCGATGACGGTCGCGATCTCGTCGGCAATCTCAGCGACGCTGTAGTCCGCCGTCCGCAATGCCAGCTTGTCGGCGAGCGACGGGCTCATGCTCGGCCTACAACATCCTGGCTCGCCAGCCGGGTCGTACCAACGGGGGTCAACAGATCAACTGCCGTGTCAACGCGCTGGCCAACGCAGTGCTCTCCGCCGGTGGCGCCATCGAACTCTGGTACCGGGTCACAGCTCCCGTTGACGCGGCCCGCGCCGAGGCCGAGCGGATGATGCAGTTCGGAGTTCCACCGTGGAATCGACGCACCGAAGGCTTGTCTGTCGTCGTTTCCGATAACCCACCGATCCCTTGAATCACCCTTTCCCACGGCGGACAAGGTCGATGCGGAGGCTCTCAGCAAGAGCACGAACTTTGCCGATCTCGAGCTGCTGCAACTTCGAACGCTTGGTGGCAGGAGTTGCTCCCTCGAGGTTGGAGAGTGCGGTCTCGAACTTAGCGAGGTGGGCTCCGGTGGCCCGAAGCGGGTCGATGGGCCGGCTCATGGCGTGTCGACCAGTCGATACTCCACGTGAAGGGCAAGGCACGCCTGGCGCAGCGGGGGGCTGTCGATTCGAACTACCACGGTCGCCTCCGTGAGCACGGCGAGCGCCAACGCCTCGGCACTCAAGAAGTTCAGCCGTCTCGGCGTGCGGAGCCCAGCCATGACGGGCACGAGCGTGCGCGCTCCGATGAGTCCGATCTCGTCGGGCAACCAAGCGATCCGAGCTCGCAGCGCAGAGCGGGCCGGCTCGGCGACGACCGCGATGCGGCCGGACAACGGTCCGTGGCCCAACCCGTGTTCGGACGCGATCGCCACTCGGTAGTGCCAGCTGCCCGTCGTGTACACAGCGGCTTCGGACACCGATTCGCCAACGGCCCGCAGACTCCCTCCGTGAGAAGATCCAAGACCAAGTGGTCATCGACGACCAAGGCCATGGAGCCGACTAGCTACAGCTGGGTCTGCAGATCCGGATCGTCGGCAACGATCTCGGCGACAGCTCGGTCGTAGTCGCCGCTGGCAACCCAGTCGCGTAGAGCTTCCCGTGCCGCTTCGGGAAGGGGATCATCGGGCGGAGCCCACGGCGCATCCAGCAACTCGCCTCGCTCACGAGCCAGCACGCGAGCGCGCTCGACGACGGCCTGCAGTTCCGGGTCGAGCTTCAGTCTCGTCGCCATGGACTAAAGGCTAACGGTGCCGCCGTGGCACACGCCCACGGTCGTCCGCCGGGACGTTCTCAGCTCGCAACGCTGAGCACACCGGCGTCGGCGGCGTGACCCGACAGAGCGGGATTCGGTAGTACAAGGCGACACGCGATGACACGCAACGGACACGCTGACCTGGGGAAGCGCTCGAAAGACCTGGTCAGCGGCCGCCGCCGGTGAGCTTCCCAAGCTGAGAACGCGGGTTCGATTCCCGTCATCCGCTCGGTCCTGACCCTGGTCGGACTACTGGTCATCGGCGCACTGGTGACACGAGCCTGGCGGAGCGCTGCCCTGCTGGTCGGCACCCTGGTGGTCGGCACCCTGGCCACCAGCAGCCTGATCGTCACCATCCTCAAAACGCACCACGCCCGACCCCGCCCGGCTTTCGGTCAACTCGTCGAGACATCCACCAGCTTCCCCAGCGGCCATGGCGCAGCATCGCTATCACTCGCTGGGCGTCGTGCTGTGGTGGTGGGCCGGCAGGCGCCGCCGCCTCGCCCGGGTCGCCGCCATCACCGTCCCGATCGGGCTGCTCATCGGCTACAGCCGCGCCTACCTCAGCATTCACTGGCTCTCCGACGTCGCCGCCGGCTTGCTCGTCGCCATCTTGGCCACCGCCCTCGTGGTGTTCGTCGATCGACGCGTCGCGACCCGCATCCGCTCCACCAACAAGGCGCCACGCCACCGGCCGACACCGATCTACGTCGTCAGCCTGCTCACCGTGATCACTGCAGCCGTCCTGGCCGTCACCGGACGCCACAACTTCCCGACGAAGGCGCCCACCAGTGCTCCGACCCGCCTGGCCACCACCCAACCCAAGACGCTGCTTCGAGTACTTCCCCATTACAGCGAAACCCTGTTCGGGCGCGCATGGAACCCCTCGGCCTGGTCATCATCGCCTCCAAAGCAGACCTCCGCGCTGCGATCAAGCAAGCAAGCTGGGCGAACGCTCGGCACCAACGCCGCCGGAGACCCCTTCTTCACCGACGGCAACGTCGCGGTCCTGCGCCAACCCTCGTGCCGCTAGAAGTCGCACCTGCCACACGTTCGAGCCGTATGGCTTGCGTCGGATAGCAATCCGACAGTGCCAGCTCTGCGAGAGGTGCGCGCGACGACCCGCCACCGACGCGTGCCCTCGACCGTCCTCGGGCGCACGGCGGCGTGAGGAGCGCTCGCAGTCCCGCTGACGAGCTGATCGAGCGCATCTGGATCGCTTCGTCGCGCTGCTCGGTGGCGTGCTGGAGATCAGCGCGGCCTGTGTGGCGAGGACCAGTGTCGACTCCAGTGCCACTCAGCCAGACCGAGGCGTGCGAGCCACCGGCTTCCCGCGGCGCGCTGGTGTCGAGATGATGTGGCAGATGGACGCGGGGGAACAGTCGGCGGGGTCGAGCCGCAGGGCCCGCTCAGCCAACCGAGCGAGCTCGGCGCGCATCTCTTGCAGCTCGGAGACGCGCCGGTCGATGTCGGCGGCGCGCTGGTCGATCAGGTCCCGGACGTGCGCACAGGGGGTTTCGCCTCGGTTGCGGAACGCGACGATGCCGCGGATCTCGCCGAGGGTGAAGCCGCAGACTTGGGCGGCGCGGACGAATGCGAGACGATCGATGATGCCGTCGGCGTAGTCGCGGTAGCCGTTCGCGGCTCGGTCCGGCGCCGGCAGGAGACCGATCGTTTCGTAGTAGCGGATGGTCTTGGCCGGGACCCCGGCCCGCTCCGCTACCTCTCCGATGCGCACGCCAGACAGCGTAGATAGGTCTTGACCTTCCCCCACGCTGGAAGGTGCATGATGCGGTTGTGAGGGTCACTGTCCTGTACGTCGAGCGCTGCCCGCATGTCGCCCTAGCCGCGGAGCGGGTCGCCACGGCCCTTGACCGTCTCGGGATCGACGCGCCGGTGCTCGAGCAGCTCGTCGAGAGCGAGGAGAGGGCCACCGCACTCGGGTTCGGTGGATCGCCGACGGTGCTGGTCGACGGAGTTGATCCGTTTCCGGCTCGGACGGCGGGGCTGTCGTGCCGGCTGTACGCCACGGAGGAGGGACCCGAAGGAGCTCCGTCGGTAGGCCAACTCGTCGAGGCATTGCGTCGATGATCCAGCGGACTGCTTGGAACCGTGACTTGGCCGCGCTCGGAATTGTCGGCCTGTCCGTTTGCTGTGGTTTGCCGGTCCTTCTGGCCGCCAGCGCCGGTGTGACTGTCCTCGGTGTGGGACTGCGCAGCTGGACGTTGATCGTGGCCGGCACCTGCGCAGCGATCGCCGGGTCCGTCACCTGGTGGCGACGCCAGCAGGGCGGTCGGTGCGAGACCAGTGATGACCCGCTCGGTTGACGCGGCCACGCTCATCGACCTGGTCGCCAATGGTGCCCAGTTGGCCGAAGTCCTGCCCGAGTACGAGTACAGCGAGGAGCATCTGCCCGGTGCGGTGAACTTGTCGCTGAAGCGTCTCGACCAACGGAGCGTGGCGGCCATCCTGAACCGGGAGCGGCCGGTGGTCGTGTACTGCTGGGATGGCCTCTGAGATATGAGTCCCCGAGCCGCGTGCCGGCTCACTCGGCTCGGCTATGACGTCTATGACTACACGCTCGGCAAAGCCGACTGGCTGGCCACCGGGCTACCTACCGAAGGCACCCGATCCACGCCGGCCCGCGTGCTCGACGCCGTTGACCCAGCGGTACCCACGTGCGGGCCCGACGAGATGGTCGACGTGATCGCCAACCGCTTCACTTCCTCGATGTGGCAGGTGTGCGTCGTGATTGACGAGCAGCGAACAATCCTTGGCAAACTCCGCCTCGACAAACTCCCCGCTCAAGGCTCAGCCGAAGAACTCATGGACCCGGGGCCGACCACCATCCGGCCCAGCGAGGACTTGGCCGAGGTGCGTGAGCGGATGACCAAGCGAAAGGTTCAGACCATGCTGGTGTCCACACCGGCTGGTGTTCTGCTCGGCGCGCTGGGCCAGCCCACCCCCCGCTGAGCTTGGCGACCTCGACAAGAGCAAACTGTCAGGAACCGTCCGAAGGAGGTCGTCGATGACGAAGGTACTCGGACGGATTGCCGCGATGTATCTGCTGCTCGCAGTGATCGGTCGATCCGTCGAAGAGATGGGCGCAGCAGAGTGCGGGTGCGATGAGGCGTGTTGGTGCAAGCGGCCGGGTCTCAGCCTGTTCCGGTGGGTATTGCCGGTCGGGCACCGCATCTCGGCGACGCAAGGCTCCTGAGGCGTGAGTGCGAACAGGCTTCGCTTGGCCGGACATGGCCGGCGGCTGCGGGTCCGGACCCATGGTGATTGGAACGATCCCGTCGTCGGTCTTGCGGAGTGCTGCCGGGCTTCGGTTGCTCTCGAGAAGACGTTGGCCCAATCGATCCGCCGAGCACGAGACGCTGGTCGATCGTGGGCCGAGATCGGCCAGGTCCTCGGCGCCGTCGAGAACGCAGAAAGCTGGCCGGAGGTGCGGAAGGCAATGGCCCACAACCGCCAGGTCCTGTGGGACCGAGCATTCACCGCCGACACCTGATCCACGACGGTGATCATCGATACCGAGGAACCGTTGGCTATTGCTGTCGTCGAGGCTATCCACATCGGGGATGTCGAGGCGTTGCGTCGGTTGCTGGCCGAGAACCCTGGTCTGACCAACGCCCAACTCGGCGGCGACCCCGACAACAGTTGCGACGGTGGCATGACCCGGAGCTTGTTGCATGTCGCAACGGACTGGCCGGGACACTTCCCCAACGCGGCCGCAACGGTGGCCGCGCTGCTCGATGCGGGGGCCGAGGTCGACGCTCGCTTCACCGGCCCGCACAATGAGACGCCGCTTCACTGGGCCGCCAGCAGCGACGACGTCGAAGTGCTCGACGTGTTGCTCGACGCCGGCGCCGACATTGAAGCCTCCGGCGCAGTGATCGCCGGAGGAACACCGCTGGACGACGCTGTGGCGTTCGGCCAATGGCACGCAGCTCGGCGGCTCGTCGAGCGCGGCGCACACACCTCCCTCTGGCACGCCGCAGCGCTCGGGCTGATCGATCGCGTCGAGGAGTGCGTCGCTGCTTCGCCCGATCTCGACGCGATCACTGAGGCGTTCTGGTGCGCTTGCCACGGCGGGCAACGACGCACCGCGCAATACCTGCTCGAGCAAGGCGCCGATCTGAATTGGGTCGGCTACGACGATCTGACACCCTTCGACGCCGCCCAGCGGAGCGAAGCCCCCGAGTTGGCCGAGTGGCTGCGCGATCAGGGCGCCAAGTCGACCGCCGAGCTCGCCTGACCCACAACGCGACGGTTCGCCGCAGCGAGGTCACTGGCGGCTCGGTGGCGGCTCTGCCGGGACCAAACCGACCGCTCAAGCTTGCTCCTGTCTTGTTCCCAGGAGACGATTTCGTGCCATTCACGTGCCACTAGTAGTGGCAGGCGGTGGTAAACGGCAGTCATGGGATGTCACGCCCAATACCTCTGAGCTGCGGTTTTGCTTACCGAATACTGTCGACCGACCCTCCCGAATCTGCTTTCCAAACCAAGAACGAGTTCGATTCCCGTCATCCGCCCCAAGCACGGAGACCCAGGTGGGAGGCGATCTTCGGCGCCTGCTGCCACGCCATCGCGGAGCCCAGATCGGTCGACGATGCATGACCCGCTCTGCCTGATGGAGCCGGAACCGCCGAGGGGCAGGCGGGATGGCCCATCCGTGTTGCGTGCTTCAGAGGTCGCTGCACTGCGTGACGTTCATCAGCAGTGGGACATGTTCAAGCGCGCGTGTCGCCCGTGGACGATCGTTCGCAAGGTCGCGCACGATCGTCAGTCGTCGTCGTCGGGTTCGGCGAGCAGGCCGGCGGTGGCGGCCAGCGCGGTGGCCAGGCCGGCGGCGCGGTTCACCACCGCGGCCAGGTAGTGCTCGGCCACGGCGCCTTGGCCATGCAGCGGCGGGTCACCCAACGAGCGCAGCAACGCCGTCGGATCCTCAGCGCGGACTATCGGCTCGGCGTCGGGCAGTTGGGGCACCGGTCGCCAGAGGTCGACCGGCTTCGGCTTGTTCGCTCGCCGCCGACGGTTCTGCTGCTGCTTGCGGCGTGGGGTGTTGTTCGTCCGGCCCTGTGTTGGTTCGTTAGGGCTCATGTGTCCTCTTCGGTGAGCAGCGTGTCGGGCCGCAAGCCAAGTGCGACCCGCAGTTGGCTGGCGTCGAGATCGGCCAACGAGCTCGACTTGGGCAGGACGAGGTCCGCGATGTGCCGCTTGCCCGCCACCACCTCCTCGACCCGCTCGTCCACCGTCCCTGGGCACACCAACCGGTGCGACACCACGGTGCGCGTCTGGCCGATCCTCCACGCCCGGTCCCGAGCTTGGTCTTCCACCGCGGGGTTCCACCAGCGGTCATAGAGCACGACGTGGCTGGCCGCCGTGAGGTTCAGGCCGGTGCCTCCGGCCTTCAATGACAACACGAGCGCTCCCGGGCCTTCGCCCTGCTGGAACTCGCTGACCAGGCGATCACGCGGACCGCGAGCGAGGCCGCCGTGGTAGCAGGCGATCGGCCTGCCGGTCGTCTCGGTGAGGTGATCGGCCAGCCGCTTGCCCCACTCCGCGAAGTGGGTGAAGACCAAGATGCGCTCGCCGGACGCGAAGACCGAGTCGACGATCTGTTCCAGCCGGGCCAGTTTGCCTGATCGGCCAGCGAGCGGCCGGTTGTCAGCCTGGTAGGCCGACGGGTGGTTGCAGATCTGCTTCAGGGCGGTGATGGCCGCGAGGATGGCGCCTTGTTTCGGTTCGGTCCCGGTGATCGCGGGATCGGCGACGAGACGGTCGAGCACCGCCTGGTACAGGCCGATCTGCTCCGGAGTCATCGTGCAGTGGTCGAGCTCGTCGATGCGGTCGGGTAGTTCGGCCGCCACGACCGGTTCGCTCTTGGTGCGGCGGAACACGAGGATCCCGTTGAGGGCACGCAGCGCAGCCTCGCCCTCTCCCGACAGCTGAGCGATGAACGATGGCCTGGGACCGACGAGCCCAGGGTTGGTGAAATCGAGGATCGCCCAGAGATCACCCAGGCCGTTCTCGATCGGCGTTCCCGTGAGGGCGAGGCGGGTGCGGGCCCCGATGCGTCGGAGTTGTTGGGCGGTTTCGTTGGCCGGGTTCTTGACCGCCTGCGCCTCGTCGAGCACGAGCCGGTCCCACGGTCGCTCGGCCAGCGCTTCGACGTCGCGCACCGCGGTGCCGTAGGTCGTGATCACGATGTCCGCTCCGGAAACCTCTGCCTCCAGCTCGCCGGCGGCTGCTCGGGACGCGCCGTGATGGACCACGACGCGGAGCCCCGGGGTGAACCGGGCGGCTTCGGCCGCCCAGTTGCCGACGACCGCCGGCGGGGCGATCACCAGCGTCGGACCGTGCCCGGTGGTGCGGGCGACATGGGCCAGCACGGTCGGCGTCTTGCCCAAGCCCATGTCGAGGGCGAGACAACCACCCAGCTCGACCGCATCGAGGAACCCCAGCCAGGCCAGAGCTTCCGCTTGATAGCTCCGGAGCTCGCCGCGGAAGCCTTCGGGCTTGGTGACCGGTTCGGTCGGGACGCTGCGGGCCTTCTCGAGCAGCTCGGTAGCCCAACCGCCGCCTTCGACGATGAGGCCACCGGCCAACAGCGAGCCCTCCAAGCCCACCGAGTGGCGAAGGATCTCCGCCCCGGTGAGTCGGGTGGTGGTGGCCCGATCGGCGAGAGCGGCCGCCGCCTCTTTGAGGTCCGCCCGGTCAAGTTCGACCCATCGACCTCGGGACCTCACGAGCGGGCGGGCCTCGGCAGCCAGCCGGGCCACCTCTTCGGCGGTCAGCTCGACATCGTCGAACACCGCCGACCACCGCACGTTGCTGAGCTGGTGGGCGCCCACAACCGTGTCACCGGCCGGCTCGGTGAACAGGCGCAGGCCCGGCGTCGGCTTGCGCCGCGAGAGCGCTGGTACTCGAACGTCGAAGCCGGCCGATTCCACGGACGCGCCGCTGACCGTCATCAGCTCCCACGCTTCGGGCTGGCTCAGGTACACCTGGCCCCGCCGCATCGCCCCGGGCCGGAGCAGCACCGGGAGGATCCGCTCGAGGCGGGCCAGCTCGTCAGCCAGCGGCTTGGTGGCCTTGCTGTCGGCCAGCGCGACCTCGATCGGCAACAACCCGCCCTCGACCCCCTGGCCGAGCACCGAGAGAAACCATGCGTCGCTCGAATCGGGCGGATCGAGTTGTACGACCAACCGCGTCTGGGCCGGACCGCTGACCGGGCTGGCCCAACGGTCGAGTCTCTTGGAGATCTCCGCTCCAGCAGTAGCGCTGGCCTCGAACGACGAGCCGTCGAGGCGGGTGATGAAGGCCTCAGAGACCGCGGCAGTGGTGTGGGTGACGGGCGGCGGCGCCGGTAGCTCGAGCAGTCCGGCGGCTTGCCGCACGATCGCGTCGACGACGGCACCCAAGACATCAAGGGTCACGGCTCGGCCCTCCGCCGCAGCGAGGGCGACGACCGGACCTGGCATCGCCGCGGCGAGCTGGTCGAGCTCGGACTGCTGGACCAAAGCAGGGAGCCATCGCACGCACAAGTTCACCGATCGGCCCTGGGGACGTCTGGCGCCATGCAAGGTCGGCACCACAGCTCCCCCGGAAACCAACCGCACAGCCGCCACGGCTACCCGGCCCAACCACGCCACGCTGGCGCCGACGCCCTCCCGGCCCAACCCCCCGCCTACGGCGACCAGCCAGCCCAGCGACTCGGCCACCGGGATGGCCAGCGCGGCGGCTCGCGCACCCGAAGGCAACGGCACGGCCGGGTGCAAGCTCCAGCCGAGTGCTGGGCCACCGATCTGCTCCAGGCGATCGGCCAGCTCGTCGTTGTCGGCGGGCGCGGTCTGCGGCCCGGCGGCCCACACCACGACGTTGCCGGCCGACCATGATGCCTGCAACCGCACCTCCGTTGCGGGCTCGGCGCCGAGGACGGCGGCGGCCGGATCGGGCGCCTTGGTCAGAAGGTCATAGGCCGCGTCCAACCGGGCCAGTTCCTGCTCGAAGTCACTGACCACCTGGTCCCGCTCGGCCCCGTCCAGCCGGCGCACCGCGTCGAGGCGATCCTCGGTCTCATCGAGCAGACGTTCGAGGGTGACCAGCCATGCCTGCGGATCAGCCTCGAGCAACGCGAGCTGGTCGCTCGTGGCGTGGCCCTCCGCCACCGCCCAGGCGGCGGATTCGAGGGCTCGAGTGGCATCAGGCATGTGGGTTAAGGCACTCCTCGGCCGCGACCCCCGCTCGATTGGTACGGGGCTTCTGCTGGCTGGCATCTCGGAGGGGCCTCAGGCCAGACCTGCTCCACCGCTTCGGGCGCGGGACGCCAATGGCCGCGAGGTTACCGTCCAGGCCACGCCTTCACGACAGCAAGGGCGTGACGGGGGGATCAGGGCTCGCGTGCTGGGGCGCGAGGATCTGCCGCTCGAGGCTCCGTAGGTGCGCGCTGAAGCCATGGCCGGCGCGCGCCACCCGACGCGCACTGGTCTGGACGGGCTCGTCCCGCGAGGCCAACACGGAGTAGCCGGCCGCGATCAAACAGTCGATGAGGAGTTGATCCTCGCCGTGCGCCACCGGGCGAAACCCGCCGACGCCCATGTACGCGTCGAGGCGCACTCCCAGGTTCGCTCCGTGCACCGGCGGTGGACGACCGGCACGTCGATAGTGGTGCTCGTACAGGTCTGGAAGGGCTCCGGGCCACTCGCTCCAGTCGGGAACCGCCACCTCACCGATGTAGCCATCCCAACCCGCTTCGGCCGCCGACCGGTGGGTTCGCAACCAGTCGACGCGCACCACGCAGTCGGCGTCGGTGCTGGCGATCCACAGCGCGCTCGAAGAGACATGCCGCAGGTGCAGAGCGGCTACGTCGACCCCGACTCGCCGGGCACCGCCCGGGCAGCCAACCCTCGTCTCGACGACCAGCGCACCGGCCGCCGAAGCGACCTCGGCTGATCGGTCCCGGCAAGAGTCACACACCACGACCGTCGTCACGGAACATCCGATGTCCTGGGACGCCGCGGCCACCGACGCCAGCGCTGCGGGAAGGCTCGCTTCCTCATCACGGGCTGGGATCACCACACCGACCGCCTCGATGGTCGTCATCGGCGCTCCCAGACGTCGAGCACGAAGTCCTCATCGACGTGGTGGACCACCGTCGTCCAAGCCAGCTCGGCCTCCAGCCGCTCATGGGTCTCGGTCCCGGTCAGCGGGTAATCGGTCTCGCCGAGCCAATGGACGGCTACCACCGTGCCGTTCGCAGCCGACGAACCTCGGAGGTGGGCTGCGAGGGCCTCCAGGCCATTGCGATCGAGGTAGTAGGCGACCTCACTCAGGACCACGAGGTCGAATCGCCCAGCAGGCCATCGGTCAGGGATCGCACCGACCGTGACATCGACGTGGTCCACATCGGCACAGCGACGTGCGCACTCGTCGACAACGGCGGGGTGCACGTCCCACGCCACCACCTCGTCGCACCGGCTGGCCAGCTCACGGGTCAGCACCCCGATCGCGCAGCCAGGCTCGAACGCGCGCTCGTACCGGGCCTTTGGAAGTGCCGCCAGCGTGATCGCTCGCTTGCGTTCCTCGTACCAAGTCGATTCGAACCCCCACGGGTCCAGCCGGTCGCCGTATACGGCGTCGAAGTAGCTCTTTGGCAGCCGGTTGCCCGAGCGGCCGTGATCAGATCCATGTTCGGAGTCGGTCATGTGAACACGACTTCGAACGGGCGTCGAAACCGGTCGAGCACTGCGGCTGGAAGGACGGGGCCTCCGACCCGGGAGTCGTCGTCGCGGATCTGGGTCTCGAAGCACTCGATCGCCAGCCCCTTCCTGATCACGTCACCACAAGGCCACGAGTGCGCTCGATCCCAAGGGAAGGCGCCATCGGAAGGTTCAGCCCAGTGCCAGACCCACACCGGGAACTCCCACAACTCCGCACCGGAGTGGAAGGCCGCTCGGGCCGCCGCTCGACCCACGGCGTCGTGATCCGGGTGGCCATCGAAGCGCCACGGAGCGAGCAGGACAGTGTCCGAGCTCAGCATCTGCAGCAGGCAGTGACTCAGCCACTCCTCGTGGACTGACACTTCGCCATCGGGGACACCGAGCCAGGTGACCGACGGTTCGATTCCCAGTTGCTCGTAAGCTTCCTGAAGCTCGTGACGGCGCGTGTGACCGAGCGAGCCGTGACGTCGAGAGCCGTGGCGTAGCGGTGGTGAGCGAACGTGAGATCCTTCGCCGTTGGTGGCCACGACCGAGTTGATGGGAAGCCCCGTGCCGTGCAACGCCGCGAGCAGTGAGCCGACGGCGAGGACATCGTCGTCGGGGTGGGCGGACACGACCACCACTCGCCCCGATGTCGGGAGGCGCAGACTCGGGAGCATCCGGCGGCCGAACGCGTCCAGCCACCGGAACTCGCTCGTGCCCGGTGAGTCCTCAGCGACCAGGAAGGCGGCCACGGTCTGTTCCGATGAGCGTTCCAAGCCGGGCGAGATCGCGCTCACCATGGCTCTGTCGAATGTAGAGCAGCAGGTCGTGGATCCGTCCGGCGTGCTCCGGGTCGTGGGCTAGCAGCGTTGCTCCTCCGGCGCGGCCGGCGTGATGGACGATGGCCTCGGACTCGCGCTCCACCAGATGGCGCACCGTCAGCGCAGCGACCTCGGCTCTCACCCGATCGGCGAGCCCGCCGCAGTCCAGCTCCGCGGCCGTCGCCTCGAGCACCGCTTCCATTCCGGCGACCGAGGCGTGCAGCGCTCCTAGGTGAGCCGCGACATGAGGATCGCCGCTCCCGTCGGCGCAGTCGACGGCGCGTTGGGCTACCGCCGCGGCAGCACCAGCCCAGCAGGCAGCGACCCCCAGCGAGCCGTACCAGAACCCTTCCCGCTCGGTGTAGAAGCCGGGCGGCCCCACCACGTCATCTGCCTCGATCGGAACGTCGCGCAGCTCCACGGTGAAGCTGTCGGTCGCGGCCATCGCAACGGAAGGCCACGTCCCCGGGACCAGGTGAACTCCGGGCTGGTCGGTAGGCAGATCGATCAGTAGCCGAGACGATGCCGCGTCGTCTCGGTCCGCATCGGCCACGACGAGCGCACGTTCGACTGTGCCCGCGCCCGACGAGAAGGGAAGGGAGCCGGACAGGCGCCAGCCAGTGCTGGTCGGCCCGGCCACGACCCGCTGTCCCATGGCGCGGGACGCCCAGACCCCATAGCGCTGCGGGCCAGGCTCCCGGCCCGCCTCTCGGAGGATGGCCACTGCGTCGAGGTGCCCCTCGACCAGGCGGCCCACTGCAGCGTCGACTGCTGTTGCGCCGGCCAGGAACTCCCATCGCCGGACGGTTTGGCCGTCGGCGGGCCGAGGAGCTTCAGTCCGGCGGGCCGCGTCCAGGGCCGAAGCCGCGGAACGATCACCCCTCAGCAGCTCCTTCCAATGGTCCGCGAAGGACAATAGGTGGACCATGTCGTCGGGACCTCAGACCACCCGCACTCGCGCCACGGACGACCTTCTACTACCCAGAGCTGAGAGGACCGTGGTCGAAACCGGAGCACCCGGCTTGGCACGGTTGGGTGATGAGCGAGACGATGGGGATGTGACTGCGTCATCGACAACCAGGGCGATGCGAGTGCCGCGGCCGAGCCGGTCAAGCGAGCGCCGCTCGTACTGGATCGCCGGCATCGTGCTGGTGCTGGCCATCGCCGCCCTCACGACGATCACGGTGCTCACCACGTCTTATGGACCCCGCCAGGACACACAAGTGCAGTTGGAGGAGCAGGGCGGAGCGAAGCCGCACATCATCCCGAGACCGGGCGAAGGCGAAGCTCCCAAGCATGCGAACGACCGGGGTGGCTGGCAGCAGCTCCTCGTCTTGGGGTTGTTGGTGACCGGTGTGGGAACGGTCGGTGGGCTGGCCTGGCGGTCGAGCCGCCGAGCCAGAGCCAACGCCACCGGCCCGAATCCGCCGCTCACTGGCCGGCGCCCGTGACGGCCATGGTCGGCCGACCAGTGGAGGAGTTGCGACGGGGGTTCCACCGAGCCCTGCGGACCATGGTGGCCGGCGACCGGACCCCGGTCCGGGACCTCACCGCTCCGGTCACCGGCGATCCGGGGTTGTTCGGGCCTGACAGCGTCACATGGCGGGTCCACGCGGACGGCTCCATGTTCGTCGGCGGTGTCCGGGCCCTGTTCATGCAGACGATGCACCCCTTGGCCATGGCCGGGGTGGCCGATCACTCCAACTACCGGGACGCGCCGCTCGAACGACTGGCCAACACCGCCAACTACATCGGGCTCACCACCTACGGCACGACCCGGCAAGCCGACGAGACGATCGCCATGGTCAAGCGGGTCCACAAGAAGGTGGTCGGTCACTCGCCGGACGGTCGGCCCTACGCGGCCAACGACCCACACCTGCTGTCATGGATCCACCATGCGTTGATCGACAGCTTCCTGCGCTCCTACCAGCGCTACGGCGGCCGGCCGCTGAGCGCCGATGAGGCCGACGAGTACGTCGCAGAGAACGCTGCCGTGGCTGAACGCCTCGGTTGCGACGCTTGCCTGTGCTCGGTCGACGAGTTGGACGAGTGGCTGCGGTCCGAAAGGTCGGCGCTGAGAGCAGGCCGCCAGGCTAGGGAAGCCGCCCGCTTCCTTGTCGCGCCACCTCTGCCGCTCGCCGCGCGGGCCCCGTACGCCGTCATCGCTTCAGCCGCCATCGGGCTCCTGCCGGGATGGGTTCGGCGCGACCTGTGGGTCCCGCTCCCTCCGTTGGTCGAGCCGTTGGCCATCCGGCCGGCGGCATGGGTCCTCACCCGCACCATCGACTGGGTCATGCGGCTGACCCCGGAGCGCGAACCGGCCCTCGAGCGATCCGAGCCGGGGCCGAGCCGGCTGGCGCACTGATCCAAGGTCCGGACCGGGCGGTCTCGCGTTCAGCTCACGAGGGAGGCGAGGGCCCACAACGCGGCGATTAGGCCGAGCACGGCCATCCCCACGCTTCGCACGACCGGTGCCCGGTCTAGCTCGCCGGGTTGGCGCGCCCGACCTTCCGGTGGACGAACCACCGCAGCCACGTTGCCGATGCACATCGCCGCGCCAAGGGCCAGGACAAGCCACGGGAGCAGGTCCTTGCCCAGGAAGGCACCTTCAGCGGATAGCACCAGCGACCTCCGGAGGCGGGATGTTGGGGATCGAACCGGATCGGAGCGCAACGAGCCCCGCTCCGACGATCATGCTGCCACCGGCCAGGGTCAGCAGGCCGGGTCGTTCGGCCAACAGCCACCAACCGAACAGCACTGCCGACGCCGGTTCGAGGTAGCCGAGAAGACCGATCACGGTCGCCTCGACCCGGGCCAGGGCTGAGAAGAACACCGCAGTGCCGAGCGCGGTGTGTCCCAAGCCGAGCAAGAGCAACCACGCCCATGACGCCTGCGGCGATCCCCACCCTGCCGCAGCGGCGAACGGCGCCAGGACGACGGCGGCGACCGCCTGCTGCTGGAACGCCAGGCGAACACCGCCGTAGTGCTGGGCCAAGGGCTTGCCCACCAGGGTGAGCAGGGCATAGGACACCGCCGCCAACCCCGACAACACCAAGCCGGCCACCGCGACACCATGGCCCGCTGGGCCGACCACCAGCGCACAGCCGAGCGCGGCCACACCGAGCAGGGCAGCGAGGCGCAGCGGGACCCGTTCGCCGAGCACCCTCGGGGCGGCGGCGGCCACCAGCACCGGGCCGAGATAGGTGATCAGGAGGACGGTTCCGATGGGTGCACGTTGCAGCGCGGCGAACAGCGCCACCCAGTGGCCGGCGAGGAGCACGCCAGTGGCAACGGTTCGGAGCGGTAAGTGACCGAACAACTTGACCGGCGGGATCCCGGTTTGCGTTGACCGCCGGGCCAGGAGATAGATGCCCAGCCCGATCGACCCGATCGTGACACGAGACGACACGAGCGCCACCGATGGAAGGTCCACCCATCGGACCAGGACACCGATGGAGCCCCACGCCACAGCCACTCCGGCCATCGCTCGTTCGGGGCGCGCGCTCACCGACTCACGGTAGAGGCTCTTCGCCGCCTTCCTCGGGAGACGGGAACGTGGAACGCTGGGCCGATGGGTTTCCACCGGGTGCCACGGGACGAGTCCAGTCAGTCGGCCGTCGTCAATGCCGGCTGAGCCCACAGCCCAGCGACCGGCGCTGGGCGACCAGCCAGATCTGCGTGACGATCCACGGGCCGCTCCCGACGAGGCGGGCCGGGATGGGTCCCAACCCACGAGGCCACCGCGCCATTGGCCCGACCAACTGATCGGCGCCTCGACGATCGCCGCCTGGATCTGCCTCGCCCTCATTCTGGCCGGCCTGGCGGTCGGCTCGGTGCCCGTCCGCACGCCCATAGTGCAGGACTGCGGGACACCCTTGGCCTTCGTCCTCACCGGCCGGGTCGACAGGTTCCTCGATCCGAACAACCCACCGCGAGGCGTGACGGCCAAGGAGGCCGAAGCGGCGAACAAACGTCCGTGTCGGAAACGCGTGGCGCCGCGCATGGTGCGCAGCGCAGAGTTGCTGCTCGGTGGTTTGGTCGCCGGCTTGGCCGGTGTGGTGATGCTCCTGGTCGGACGTACCGTTCGGCGCCGCGACCTCTTGCTCAGATGGGGCTCGGGGACTTCCCCTAGCGGAACATGGGGGACATCGCCCATGGCCTCTGCCCCGCGGTCACGAGATGGTGACCACCATGAACCAGACCCTGGCGAGCTACCCGACACCCGAGACATCGACTGAGGGCCGGCTCTCGGTCGACGGTCTCGTCGATCACACGCCCGCTTCACGGGATCGATACGTCGACTTCCTTCGGGCCCTCAGCATCGGAGTGGTGATCTGCTGGCACTGGGTGTTCTCGGTGACCCACTTCGGCCGGCACGGCGCCCTCACCATGCCCAATCCGATCGGGGAGGTCCGGCTCCTGTGGCTCGCCACCTGGCTGCTGCAGATCATGCCCGTGTTCTTCTTCGTCGGCGGTTACGCCAACCTCGCTGGATGGGAGGGCGTCGAGCGATCAGGCGGCGGATGGGCGGCGTTCGCCCGTAAGCGGCTGGAGCGGCTGCTGCGCCCTGTGTTCGTCTTCGTCGCCTTGTGGGCGGTGGGCGACACCGCGGCCCGGCTGAGCTTCCCCGGTTATCGCGGCGTCCTCCACTGGGGAATGGTCGTGCTCGTCCCGCTGTGGTTTCTCGGCATGTACACCTTCGTGGTCCTCCTCGCCCCGTTGACCATCCGTCTGCACCGCAGCGGACGGGAGATCACCGTGGTCGTACTCGGAGCCCTCATCGTCCTGGCCGACCTTGGCCGCTTCCGCTTCCACGTCGGTCAGCTCGGAGTCCTCAACGCCGGCCTGGTGTGGTTGTTCGCCCACCAGCTCGGCTACTTCTGGCGAGATGGCACCCTCACGGCCTGTGCCCGCCGCACGCTGTGGGCCGTCGCCTGCGCTGGGCTCACGGTGCTCGTGGTGCTCACGAACATCGGCGTGTATCCCCGCTCGATGGTGGCGGTGCAGGGTGAACACATCAGCAACATGTTCCCGACGACGGCCTGCATCGCCGCATTGGCTCTGTTCCAGGCCGCCGTGGTGATGCTCCTGCGGCCCGCCGCCGACTGCTGGCTCCAGCGGCGGTCGGTGTGGAAGGCCGTCGTCTCGGTCAACGCCGTGGCCATGACCCTGTTCACCTGGCACATGACTGCGTTGGTGACGTTCCTCGGCCTGTGGCGGGCCAGCGGTCAGGCGCTGCTGACCGAGCCGACAGTTGGATGGTGGTTCCAGCGACCGCTGTGGCTGGTGGGGCCGGCCATCGTGCTGGCCGCGCTCGTGGTCCTCTTCGCCCGCGTCGAGCTTCCCCGCCGAGCGCCCGACCCGGCGCCCCGGGTCCGTTCCACCAAACTGGCGCGATGAGCCGCACCGTCAAGATCGTGATCGCCGTGGTCATCGTGCTGGCCATCGCCGGCGGGCTCGGTGCCTGGTACCTCTTCGGCGAGGACACGCCCGCCAAGCTCTCGCTCTCGGACGACACCAAGGCTTCCGGTAGGACGGTCTCGGTTGCCGGAACGTGGAAGGTGAAGACCCCGAGCGGAGATTCCGAGGACACAGTGGCCGGCTATCGGGTCAACGAGAAGTTCAGCGGTGGGGTGGCCACCAAGACCGCGGCCGGGCGAACCAGTGACGTCTCGGGCACGGTCATCGTGGCAGGCCGCACGATCAGGTCTGGTCACGTGCGGGTCATCCTGACCAACCTCCACAGCTCACGAGCACAACGGGACGCCGCCATCCATACCCGCGGGCTGGAGACCGACAAGTACCCGAACGCCACATTCGACCTGATCAAGCAGGTGCGCCTGCCCGAAGTCCGGTCCGGCAAGGTGTTCCGGGTGAAGGTCACCGGACGGCTCAGCCTTCACGACGTCGCCCGGACGGTCACCACCGACCTCAAGCTCAAGGGGACGTCCTCGAAGTTCCAGGTGCAGGGTTCGATCCCGATCAAGATGAAGGACTACAAGATCGACCCGCCGAACGTCCCCGGCTTCGTCACCGTCGAGGACCACGGCACCCTCGAGATCAAGATCCTGCTCGGCAAGACCTGACTGTCGACACCACCGCCGCATCAGCCCGCGTCGGCCACCCATCCAGTCGGCTGATGCTCAGCCAGCCATGCTGCTTCCTTCCGGCCGAGCTCGGTTGACGGGCCTCGGTCGACGAACGGCCACAGCTCCTCGGCGATGCGACGCCAGTTGGCCGTGGCGTGCAGCTCACCGAGTATGGCGTACAGGCCGAGGTTGATCCTCTGGATGATCACCATGCCTGGAGGCAGGTTCGCGGCCCGCATGATGGCGCCGAAGGGACCAGTGGCGTCGAAGAACCTACGCACCGTCTCGCTGGCGTAGGCCTCGTCCATCGTCATCTCCCGGTCGTCGTCGACGAACTCGTAGAAATGGCCGAAGTACGCGCCCACCTCCTCGTCGGTGAACGGTTGACCCGGCTTCAAGAAGCCGACCCGCTCGACGACCTTGCGGAACCCGGGAACGTCGTGCTCGAGGGCCCACTTGGTGATCATGTCCTCGAAGACCCCGAGCTCGGCTGGCCCGAACCGCTTGACCAACCCGTAGTCGAGGAAGCACACCCGCCCCCCCGGCCGGAACAGGTAGTTCCCCGGATGTGGATCGCCGTTGAACGCGTGCAGCCGGTAGATGCTGCCGAATACGTATCGGTAGATGGTCTCCGCGGCGAGGTCACGCTCGGACTGGGGCCAGGTGAGCAGCTCGGCGTATCGGGCGCCTTCGGCCAGCTCGGTCGTGATGACCCGGGCGCTGCACCACTCGTCGATCACCGGTGGCACGTCGATGAACGGGTGGTGGGCGTAGAAGTCGGCGAACAGCCGCTGGTTGGCCGCCTCCAGTTCGTAGTCCACCTCCTCGATCAGGCGGGCTCTGAGCTCCTCGACGATCGGTCCGGGGTCGAGCCCGGGAAACAGCAGGGTCATGGCCTGGAACAACATGCCGGCGTTGTCGAGGTCCCCGCGGATCGCCTCGTCGATCCCCGGATACTGGACCTTGACCGCGACCGCTCGGCCGTCGTGGGTCATCGCCCGGTGCACCTGGCCGATCGATGCCGCGGCGATCGGCTCGGCGTCCCACTCGGCGAACAGCACATCCGGCGGTGATCCGAGCTCTTCGATGATCACTTGCGCCGCCAGTTCCGGCGCCATCGACGGCGCGTCCTGCTGGAGCTGGGCCAACGCTTCGCGAACCGGCTCCGGCAAGCCCTGATCGAGATAGCTGGCCATCTGGCCGAGCTTCATCAGAGCGCCCTTCATGTGACCGAGCGCATCGGCCACCTGCTCCGCCGTGCGCAGCTGGTAGCGGGCGTCCAACGCTTCACGACGCCCGGCGTCGGCGAACACACGCCGGGCACGATGCACCGCGTAGGTCGTCCCGGCCCGACTGCTCACCGCGGCGATCTGCAGGCTTCGTCCAGCCCGGCTTCGAGCCATGATCGGAGCGCTCGGCTTGGCCCGTCGGCGGCGGGCCCACCAGGCCACCACGGCAACGGCGCCGGCCGCGACCACTGGGACCGCGGCGCGGCGGGCTCTCGGCACCGCCAGAAGCTAACCGGGCCGCGGATGATCGAGCTGCGGCGCGCGGCGCCGAACCTTCAGGGCCATGATGGGCGCAGTGACCGCGGCCGGCGCGAGGATTTGGGCCCGCTGACCTGAGGAGCACCGTGGACGCTGTCGCGGTCTATGCCGACATCCGCCGTCGCATCACCGGACTGCTGCGAGAGCTCGGGTCCGCCGTGGCCGACCGGCGCGTGCCCACGTGCCCCGACTGGACGGTCCGAGACGTCGCTGCACACCTGGCCGGCGTGGCCGACGACGCGTTGGCCGGCAACCTGTCGGCAGCCGGTACCGACCCGTGGACGGCCGTGCAAGTCGAAAAGCGTCGGGACCAGCCACTGGAGGAGATCCTCCAGGAGTGGGACGAAAGCGGCCCCCGGCTCGAAGCTGCCCTCGCAGGAGTTGGCGGCGGGGCGAACCAGTTGGTGTTCGACACCGTCACCCACGAACACGACCTGCGCCACGCCCTGGAAGCCCCCAGTGACCGCGACCCCGACAGCACCTCGGTCGCCTTGGAGTTCATCACCGGTGCCTGGTCGGACAACTTCAGCGCCCATGGGTTCGAACCGCTCCGGCTGGTGTACGGAGGCTCGACCATCGACGCGGGAGAGGGTGAGCCAGTGGCCACGGTCACGATGGCGCCGTTCGAGGCGATGCGGGCGTTGTCCGGTCGCCGATCGATCGGCCAGATCAGCGCCTATCAGTGGGATGCGGATCCAACCCTGTGGTTGCCGAGCTTCACCTACGGTCCGTTCACCCCACCCGACGACGACATCCTCGAGTAGCGGACAACCTCGCTCTCTGCGGCGCTAGTCGCCACGCGCCATGTTGGCGAACTTGGTGTAGTTGCCGATGAACGCGAGACGAGCCACGCCGGTGGGACCGGAACGGTGCTTGGCCACCAAGATCTCCGCCGTTCCGCGATCGGGAGACTCGGTGTTGTAGTGCTCATCGCGGTAGAGGAACGTGACGACATCTGCGTCTTGTTCTAGAGCACCGGACTCGCGCAGGTCCGACAGCATCGGCCGCTTGTCAGCTCGTTGCTCCAGGCTCCGGTTGAGTTGGGCCAGGGCCACGACGGGACATTGCAGCTCGCGGGCCAAGATCTTCAAGCTGCGGCTGATCTCGGCCACCTCGACCTGGCGGTTCTCGGCGTGGGACCGCCCGGTCATGAGCTGGATGTAGTCGACGACGACCATGCCGAGCGTGCCGACCTTGCTCTGGAGACGCCGAGCCTTGGCCCGGATCTCCATGACCGTGACGTTGGGGTTGTCGTCGATCCAGAACGGTGCCTCCCCCAGGCGCCCGATGGCATGGCTGATCCGTGTCCAATCGTCGTCGTTGAAGCGACCGTTGCGCATCTTGACCGAATCGACCCGAGCCTCGGAGCTGAGCAGCCGCTGGGTGAGCTCGACCCGACTCATCTCCAACGAGAAGAACAGGACGGGTCGGTGGGCCTCCAGCGCCGCGTGGGCGGCCATCCCGAGCGCGAAGCTCGTCTTGCCGATGCCGGGGCGGGCGCCCACGACGATCAGCGCGCTGGGTTGCAGCCCTGCGGTGATGTGGTCGTACTCGTGGTAGCCCGTGGGCGTTCCGGTGATGCCCTCCTTACGCTCGTAGAGGGCCTCGAGGTTGTCGAGTGTCTCGGCGAGCAGGTCGCGGAGCCGGGACGTGGAGTCGGTCACCCGATGCTGGGAGATCTCGAACATCATCGACTCGGCCCGGTCGATGGCCTTCGTTACGTCGTCGGGAAGCTCGTAGCCGATCTCCGCGATCTCCCCCGCCACCCCGATCATCCGCCGAAGCAGCGCGTGTTCCTCGACGATCTTGGCGTATCGAGCAGCGCTGGTGGTGGCCGGTGTTGCCGCCTGCAGGCTGATGAGGGTGGCCGGACCGCCGATGGCCTCGAGCAAGTTGTGACGCCGGAGCTCCTCGGCCACCGTGACCGGATCGACCGGTTCACCGCGGGCGGCGAGGGACGTCACCGCCTCGTACACATGCCCGTGCGCGGGCTTGTAGAAGTCATCCGCGGTGACGGTCTCAGCTGCCAAGTCGATCGCCGTGCGCGACAGCAGCATCGCCCCGAGCAGCGACTCCTCGGCCTGGAGGTTGTGAGGAGGGACTCGTCCGGGGGTCATCGCAGGACGATTCCGCGCCGCCGCGCTGGGCCTCGTCTGGGTGGAGTCGTCGTGTAAGGACACTGCGTTGGCCATTGGTTGCACCTTGGCCGGGATCGGTTGTGGCTAACCAGTACCGACATCCTGTGGGCGACGTGTGGGAAACGCCGGCGGCCTGTGGATGCCCGCCGCACGATCAGCTTGACCGCGCCTCGGCGTTCCCCGGTGGACCCCGACGTGTTCCGTGGACTAGCCGGCCACGACCTCGACGGTGACTGGGAACTCGACGTCGGCATGGAGCTTGGCTGGAACGGTGTGGGTTCCCACCGCCCGAATCGGCTCATCGAGGTGCAACTGGCGACGATCGATCGTGACACCGGTCTGGGTGGCGATGGCTTCGGCTATCTCGGCTGCAGTGACCGACCCGAACAGCTTGCCTTCGGGCCCGACCCGAGCGGCGATCACGACCGGCGAGGACACGAGCGCCTTGGCCACATCCTCGGCCGCGCCCCGGGCCGCCGCGTCCTTGACATCCCGGGAACGGCGCATGGACCCCGCTTGAGCCTCGGCCCCCGATGAGGCCACCATCGCCAACCCGCGCGGGAGCAGGAAGTTCCGCCCGTAACCGTCGGCCACCTCGACGATGTCACCCTTCATCCCCACCGCGTTCACATCGGAGCGCAGGATCACCCGCATCAGACCTCGACCTCCGCCTCGACCGAATCGTCGAGCAACAGCTCGTTGTCGGCCAGCTCATCGCCGTTGCCGCCGGGCCCGCCCGCGCCGCCGATCGGCGGTGGTGCACTGGGACGAGGCAGCGGACCATCGGCACGGATGGCGCGGTCGTCGCGCCGTTCGCGGCCACCGCGCTGCTGGGTGACCCGGCTGGTGTAGGGCAGCAGGGCCATCTCGCGGGCGTTCTTGATCGCTTGAGCGACGATGGCCTGTTGCTGGGCATCGTTGCCGGTGACCCGCCGAGCTCGGATCTTGGCCCGGTCCGACATGAATCGGCGCAGCAGGTTCACGTCCTTGTAGTCGACGTATTCGACCTTCTCCTGAGACAGGACGCTGATCTTCTTCTTGCTGCGACGGGCGTTGTCCTTGTTCTTGCCCCGCTTGGGCTTGGGTGCCATCAGAACGGCTCCTCGTTGGCTTCGTATCCGCCTTCGGCCGCCTGGTTGGCGACGGGACGACCGCCGCCGGAGTTGCCACCACCACCACCACCGCCCCCGCCCTCGCGGCGTTCGTTCTTGGTGATCTGGGCGGTGGCCCAGCGCAGGCTCGGACCGATCTCGTCGGCCACCACTTCGACCTTGGACCGCTTGTCGCCGTTGTCCGTCTCCCAGGAACGCTGCTCGAGGCGGCCGCTGACCACCACGCGCGAGCCTTTCTGCACGGACTCGCCCACGTTCTCGGCCATCTGGGCCCAGCACTTGACGTCGAAGAAGGAGACCTGCTCCTCCCAGTCGTTGGTCTGGCGGTTCTGCCAACGGCGGTTGACGGCGAGACCGAACGTGGCCACGGCCTGCCCGCTCGGCGTGTAACGCAACTCGGGGTCGCGGGTGACGTTCCCGACGAGTGTGACTGTGTTGTCCATCAGGTTTCCTCCTGGATCACCCGGCGTCAGCCGGGGTTGCCGCCCCGAGCAGCCCACGCTTGTGAGCCTCGTGGTCGGGAAGGCGAAGCAGCTTGTGGCGGACGACCTCGTCCGCGAGGTGGAGGAGCCGGTCGACATCGTCGAGCGCCCCGGGTTCGGCCTCGATCTCGAACACCACGTAGAACCCTTCGGTCTTGTGGTCGATCTCGTAGGCGAACCGACGCTTGCCCCACTTCTCGGTGGTGGCGATCCGACCGCCCTTGGCCTCGGCCTGAGCAGTGACCTGGTTGATCACCTGCGCGACCTCGGATTCTTCGAGGTCGGCGTTGCAGATGACCATCAACTCATAGGCTCGCATGGCGAGTCTCCTCCCTCCGGACCCGGCGCAGCCGGGGCCCCGACGTTGCGGAGCAGGGTTCGATTGGAACTGTTGGACTGTAGGCGAACCCTTCTCCGATGACCACATTCACCAAGTGTGCACAGGGGGTGTGACACTCAAGAATCGGCGGGACGTGCCGTCAGCCCGAGTCAGCGGGTCCGAGCCGGTCAACCCTTCACCGGTTCGCTTCGTTGTCCAGCCACTTCCCGACGACTATTGACAGGAAGTCGGGCTGAGGTCGGAAGCCGAGCGAGGAATAGAAGGGCTGGGCATCTTCGGTCTGGAGACCGATGTGCTGACCAGGCACCTGGTCGCTGAGGTATCGGACCATGGACGAAGCGATGCCCTGCCTGCGATGGGCCGATGACGTCCAGACGTCGATCAGGTAGGCGTTGCAGACTCCGTCGGAGAGCAGCCGCGCCATGCCGACGACGCGGCCACGTTTCCATGCGAAGGCCACGTACTGGGATTGGTGGAACGAGCGGCGCAGCGCTTGGGCGGAGCGGCCGTTGTCGAAGTCGTCCGCCGCGAGGTCGGCCTTGGCCCGCGCCCAGTCGATGCCCTCGAGCGACCCGGTGATCTGCACCGTCATCGGCACAGCATGGCCAACCGGGCCCCGTCGCGCATCCGCGGCCGGGACGATCAGCTAGCTGAGCCGTGACGGAGCAGGCGGCCAGGGAGGGGGCCACGCGGATCGACCATGTCGGTGTTGCCATGGCGCAGGATCTGACCGTTGACCACCACCGCATCGATGCCGTGGGCATCGGCCACCAGCCGGTCGGCCCCCGCGGGGAGATCGTGGACCCGACGCAGGCCTGATGTCCCGACCGTCGCTGGGTCGAACACCACGACGTCGGCTGGCCGTCCCTCGGCCAGCAGACCGCGATCGGTCAGGCCGAACACCTCGGCTGGTTGCTGGGTGAGCTGGTGGACGGCCTGTTCGAGCGACAGGACCTTCTTGTCGCGCACCCAGTGGCTGAGCAGGTGGGTCGAGAAGTTGGCGTCGCAGAGCTGGCTGGCATGGGCGCCGGCATCGGACAGCCCGAGCATGGTGTTCGGGTCCACGAGCAGTTCGGCCACCTCGTCCTCGTCGGTGTTGAGCACGCCCATGCGGAAGCGGGCGGCAAGGTCGGACTCGAGGGCAAGGTCAAGTACCAGCTCGGTGGGATCGAGCCCGCGCTCCTCGGCCAGCTCCACCACCGACCGCTCCTCCAAGGCGGGATCGGGAGGAAAGGCCGACACGACCGTGCGGGGCCAGCGGGCACCCATCGTCGCGCGGTGCAGGCCGGCCTTCCCGCGGAACGCCGAGCGGAAAGACGGTTCGGCGTAGATCTCGGCCCTGTCCTCCGGCGCCGCGGCCATGACCGGCGCGAACACGTCCATGCTGGCGAAGATGAACGGGTCGGCCAGCGTGAACTCGAAGTTCAGCGGCCGGCAGCTCACCTGCGGGTAGACAGGCAGGCCGCGGGCGACGATGTCGGCCGCCTCGGTCAGGGCGGCGCGGTGGGCGCCCGGGCCGCCGGCGCCGGCCAGCAGGGCGGTCCAACTCACCGGCCGGCCGGTCCGCGCCGCGATCTCGGCGAACTGCTGGCTGGCCAGCTCGCGGCCGATGGTGGCCTGCATCACCCCCCGACCGGCCTCGCCCAACACCTCGGCCAGCGCCGAGATCTCGGCGAAGTCGGCCATGCGGCTCGGCACGGGCCGGCCCTCGAAGCCGACATGGGTCGGTGACTTCGACGTGGCGAAGCCGATCGCGCCGGCCTGCAGCGCCTCGGCCAACACGGCCTTCATGGCCGCCAGTTCGTCGGCGGTGGCGGCCCGCTCGGTGGCCTCGGGGCCGAGCACCGAGAGGCGCATCGGCGTGTGGCCGACCAATGCGGCGACGTTGATGGCCGACCCCTGCGCCTCGACCGCGTCCAGGTACTCGGGGAAGGTGGCGAACCCCCACTCGCCGAGCCCCGCTTCGAGCGCCTCGGCGCTCATGCCCTCCACGTTCTCCAGGGTTCGCACGATCAGCGAGCGGTGCTCAGGTCGCGTAGGGGCGATGCCGAACCCACAGTTGCCCATGACCACCGTCGTGACGCCGTGCCACGGTGAGATCGTGAGCATGCGATCCCAGAGGATCTGGGCGTCGTAATGGGTGTGGATGTCGACGAACCCAGGACACACCACTCGGCCCGTGGCGTCGACGGTCTGTCTCGCGTCATCGGGCGCGGCGCCGATCGCCACGACTCGGCCGTCGTGCACTGCCACGTCGGCTGCCACACCCGGACAGCCGGTTCCGTCCACGACGGTCCCACCGGTGATCTTGAGGTCATAGGCCACGGTCAGCTCCCGGTCGCCGCAGGGGCCGGGGCGACGACCGGCAGGTCGTACAGCTCCACCACGTTGTCATGCACGATCCGGCTTCGCTCGTAGTCGGTCAGGTCGGCTGTGTGCTCTGCCAGCATCTCCTGGGACCACGGCCAGGTGGCGTCGCTGTGGGGGAAGTCGTTGGCCCACATGAGCCGCTCGACGTTGACCAGCTTGATCATCTTGAAGGCCACCCAGTCATCCTGGAACGTGACATACACGTTCTCGGCGAAGTACTCACTCGGCAGCTTCGACAACGTGCTCGCGGTGAGCCAGTTGCGGTGGCGCTTGTACGCGTGGTCCATCCGGTACATGAAGTGCGGAACCCACCCGGCGTCGGCTTCCACGCAGACGAGCTTCAACGTGGGATGTCGCTCGAACACCCCGGCCAGGACGAACATGCCCATCACGTCTTGGCAGCCCCGCACGATCGACAGGAACCCGTTGAGCTTCGGCCCCCTGGCCCGGTCAGCCGGGCCGGTCAGGATGTGGAACGACAGCGGGATGCCCATGTCAGAAGCCGCCTCGTAGAACCCGTCATAGATCGGGCTGTCGTAGTCCTCGACACCGGGGACGCCCGGCATCATCACCGCTTTGAGGCCCATGGCCTTGATCCGCTCGAGGTCGGCGATCCCCTCATCGGGGGTCCGCATCGCGGTCTGGCCCGCGCCGAACAGCCGGTCGGGATGCGCGGCGCAGAACTCGGCGATCCAGAGGTTGTAGGCGTCGAAGCACGCCTTCTTGAGATCGAGATCGGGGTGGTTGCAGAGCACCATCCCGACCGTCGGATAGATCACTTCTCCGACGAGGCCGTCCCGCTCCTGGTCGGCCATGCGGGCCTCGGGGTCCCAGCCGCCGCGATGCAGCTCCTCGAACGTCACGCCGGCAACCGTGATCTCCTCGGCCGGCTTACCTGCCGCGGCCACCAGGCCCATGGCCACCGGCCGGTCCATACCGGGGATCACGAACAGATCTCCCCGCGTGTCATGGCGGACCATGTGCGGCGCCCGATCCCGAAACGCCGGATCGATGCGAGCGGTGTAGGTGTCGGGCGGCTCGGTGATGTGCGAGTCGGCCGAGATCATCGGGCCCATCGGCGCCCCCTGGCCTCACGGATTGGTGCGGGCAACCGTACGGACCACTACGCCGACCATCAAACTGCGCCGCCGACCTCCTCGGAGTGGGTTGCGAAATGGCGGTCTGGACGACCAGAACACCGCCCAGTTCACCTCGGCATCTGCACCTCGCCCGCTGGCCACGGGTGCGGCGATCGGGTCGTCGCTAGCGTCACAGATGATGTCGCCAGACACGGGTCACGGGTTCCGCCACGGCGTGGCCTCGTTCGATCCGACCGCGACCAACGTGCTGTTGTGGACCCGTCTCGACGGCCACCACAGCCTGCGATGGACCGTCACCCAAGACCCCGAGCTGCGCGCGGTGGTCGCCGAAGGCCAGACCGAGACGGGTCCCGAGCACGACTGGACCAGCGTCGTCGACGTCTCCGGACTCGAGCCTGGCCGGTCGTACTGGTACCGGTTCGCAACCGACAGCGCAGAGTCACCGGTCGGACGGACGCGCACGCTGCCCGCTGGGCCCACCGACCGGTTCGTCCTCGGGCTCGCCTGCTGTGCCCGCTTCGCCACCGCCCCGCTGGGCGCCTACCGGGCCCTCGCCCAGCGCGAGCTGGACCTGGTCGTTCATCTCGGCGACTACATCTACGAAGACGCCGGCGACAAGGGAACCCGCCGGCACCAGCCGGCCCATCCCGCGGTGAGCCTCGACGACTATCGACAACGCATGGCCCAGATGCGGGAGGATCCTGACTGCCAAGTCCTCCATCGCCGCCACCCGATGACCGGCATCTGGGACGACCACGATCTGGCGGACAACGCATGGCGGGGCGGTGCGAAAGCCCACGACCCAAGGCGTGACGGCCCATGGGACCAGCGGGTTGCGGCAGCCGCCCAGGCACGTCAGGAATGGCTGCCGGCCCGCCTCACCGACCGCGACCAGCTCACGCGCACCTGGCGCACGTCGGTGATCGGTGACCTGGCCGAGCTCATACTCCCCGACACCCGTTTCATCGGACGGGATCTGCAAGCTTCGGAGGAGGGAGCGAAGCCCTTGCACGACCCGGGCCGCTCACTGCTGGGGGACGAACAGAGGGGTTGGTTGGAAGCACGCCTGGCCGACACTTCGCGACCGTGGGCCCTGTTGACCAGCGGTGTGGTCGTCAACCAGATCACCCTCCCGGTGCCGGCGCCGCGGCTGATCAACGCCGCGCTGCCGAGCGGCTACTCCGAGGTCGACGATCATCTCCTGCACGATGACCAGTGGGACGGTTACCCCGTCGAACGTGACCGGTTGATCGCCTCGCTGGGGCGCCGGGCCGAGCACGGTGCCAGGACGGTCTTGTTGTCCGGCGACGTCCATTCGTCGTGGGCCTTCGAGGGACCGGTGGACGAGCACGGCTCGGCGGTCGCGGTCGAGTTCACGACACCGGCGATCGCATCGGAGCCGATGGGCCGGACCCGGATCCCGGGCGGCTGGCGGCTGTTCGACGCAGTGGCCAGCCGACTCGACCACGTCCGCTGGTGCGACGTCACAGAACGGGGCTACGGCATCCTCGACGTGACACCGGCTTCGGTCCACATGACCTGGTGGTTCGTCGACAGTTTCGATCGCGAGCCGTCCGGTGGGGAGTGGCTCGGCGCGACGTTCAGACATGCCCGCAGCGACTGGCCGCCGCGACTGGAAGCAGCGACCGCCGGGACCGGGTACTCGAACCGGCCTGATGTCCGAGCAGCCAGCCCCCACCGTCCGGCCGACCTCGACCGTCTTCGCCGACAGCGCTCGAAGAAGCGACTCATCCACCGCAGCGGGTTCGCGGCAAGCGTCGGTGGCTCAGCACTGCTGGCGGTCCGCAGCGCGCTCCGGCGCTATCGAACGTCCAGAACTTCGGGAAAGAGGTGGTTCCATGGCTGACACGATCCGCGAGCTGGCCGAGCGGCACTGGAACGGCGAGGCCGACCTGGTCCACGAGCACCACCCGGTACGGCCCGTGCTCGGCCGACAGTCAGAGGAGATCGCCCCGGGCGTGCTGACCATGATCTCAGTGGCGTCGGTGAACGCGCTGGACACCGGCGACGGCCTGGTCATGCTCGACACCGGCGGCTGGTTCGACACCGACCACGTGTACGACCAGGTGCGGGGCTGGCGCCCAACTTCTCCGCTGCGCTCGGCGGTCTACTCCCACCACCACATCGACCACGTCTTCGGCACGACCCGCTTCGAGGCCGAAGCTCGGGAGCGTGGTTGGCCACAACCGACGGTCTATGGCCACGAGGACATCCCCAGCCACTTCCGCCGCTACGAACGGACGACGGGATGGAACGCGGCGATCAACCAACGCCAGTTCGCGCTGCCGATCGACGGCTTCCAGTTCCCGGACCAGTTCCGATACCCCGACGTCATCTACCAGGACCGCCTGACGTTCCGCCACGGCAGCCTCACCTTCGAGCTGCACCACGCTCTGGGGGAGACCGACGACGCCACGTGGACCTGGGTGCCCGAGCTCAAGGTGCTGCACCCCGGCGACCTGTTCATCTACGCGGTGCCCAACGCCGGCAACCCCCAGAAGGTGCAGCGCTACGCCGGTGAGTGGGCCGCCGCGCTGCGAGAGATGGCGGGCTGTGAGCCCGAGCTGATGCTGTCAGGCCATGGGCTGCCGGTGTTCGGAACAGAGCGGATCGTGCAGGCCCTCACCGCGTCGGCGGAGCTGCTCGAATCGATCGAGGAGCAGACGCTGGCGCTCATGAACCAGGGCTGCACGCTCGATCAGGTCATCCACGAGGTCGAAGTGCCCGACCAGCTGCGCGACTTGCCGTTTCTCCGCCCGGTCTACGACCATCCCCAGTTCATCGTGCGCAACGTTTGGCGACGCTTCGGCGGCTGGTGGGACGGCGAGCCCGACCACCTCCTGCCCGCGCCGCGCGCTCAAGTGGCGACCGAATGGGTGAGGCTGGTCGGCGGCCTCCGCCTGGTGCTCGAACGAGCCGAGGCGTTGGCCGACGACGGAGACCTGCGGCTGGCCTGCCACCTCGTCGAGTACGCAGTTCTCGCCGAACCGGAATCGACCGAAGCCCACCGGCTGCGAGCAGACATCTACGGCCGTCGCGCCGCCGAACAGGCGTCTTCGATGGCCCGCAACATCCTCAACCACGCGGCCCTGGCCAGCCAGCAAGGTCGGCGCGACCTCGCCGGCCCCGGCTGAGCCGCAACCCGGGCCCATCCGGTCACTTGAGGCCCCATGTGCTCGCTGATGACGAAACCCGTGATGGCTCACGCCGGGGGCTGGAGCCGATCGCGCAGCCATAGCGCGTCCTGCACGGCGTGGCCGTGCCAGTCGTTGTTGAAATACGCGTGCACGTCGTGGCCGGCATCCAGCCACTGGCGCAGGCGGTCGGCCGTGCGCCACAACCGGCGTCCTCCATAGCGCCCCCAGTACTTCTGCTCGAGCGCGTTCGGCCCGTGGAAGCGGACATAGGTCCACCCCGCGGTGAGCTCCCATGGATGGTCGGCGAGGAGGTCATGGATGCACAGAGCTGCACCGTGGCGGCGCAGGACATCGAAAACGTCGTCGTGCAGCCAACTGGGGTCGCGCAGCTCGACCGCCCAGCGCACGGTCTTCGGGGCCGCAGCCAGGAACTCATCGAGCCGCTCGGCATTGCGCTTCCAGCGGGGAGGGAGCTGCACCAGCGTCGGCCCGAGGGCAGGACCCAGCCGCAGGGCCCGGTCGAGGTGGTTCGGCAACCACGACACGGCGTCGCGCAGCTTCATGCGGTGAGACCCGAACTGGCCGAGCTTGAGCGCGTACAGGAACCCGGCGGGGGCCTGGGCCGCCCAGCCCTCCATGGTCGCCGCTGGAGGCAGCCGGTAGAACGTGTTGTTGATCTCGACGGTGTCGAACAGGGTGGCGTAGTGCTCGAACCACCGCCGCTGCGGGAGGTCGGCGGGGTACACCACGCCGCGCCAGTCCTTGTACATCCAGCCTGAGCAACCGACCCGAGCCTCGCCTGGACCCAGGCCTCGACCACCGGACACGCGGGACATCTACCCGACGCAACTGACGGAATCGTCAACAACGCGAGGACATTGGCAACGTCGTGCCGTAGCCTGTCCCGGAGCTGACGGCACAAAGGATCGCATGTGACGAGCACGATCGAACCGGATGACCGCGCCTACGAGGCGCCACGTAGTGATCGCCGACTGCGGCCTCTGACCGTCGCCGCGGTCGCTTCGTTGAGCGCCGGCGCCGTGCACGCCGGGGCGGTGGGAGCCCACGCCGAGCATCCCGTGGCAGCCAAGGTGTTCGTCGCAGTGGCGTTGTTCCAGCTGGGGTGGGGCGGTTTGGCCCTGGTCCGCCGCGAGAGGGCTGTCGCCCTCGTCGGGGCGGTCGGCAACGCCTTGCTGGTCGGCGGCTGGATACTGGCCAAGTGGAAGGGCTTGTCGTTCATCGAGGGCTTGGATGAGGTCGAACCGATCCAGTTCGCCGATTCGCTCTGCGCCGCGCTGGCGACGCTGGCGGCGGTTGGTGCGGCCACGCTGTTCTTCGGTTTCCGGCTGCGGCGCGGCCAGCCGTTGCTGGCCAGCGGTGTGGTGGCGGTGCTTGCTCTGGCCGCTCTCCCCGGGATGATCGAAGCCGGCAACCACGTCCATCAGCACGACGAGGCGACCCTGCACGGTCACGTGCACGACGAGGCGACGGCCACCGCTCACGTGCACACGACATCGAACACGACTGCTCCTACGGGTATGAAGGGCATGAAGATGACCCCTTCCGCTGTTGCTCCGAAGCCCTACGACCCGAAGAAACCGATCGACCTCGGCGGCATCAAAGGGGTCAGCCTGGCCGAGCAGGCCCGAGCCGAGAACCTCGTGGCCGAGACCGTCGTTCGCCTGCCCCAGTGGTCCGACCCGACCCATGCCGAGGCGCTCGGCTTCAAGTCGATAGGAGACGGGATCACCGGCATCGAGCACCTGATCAACTGGTCCTACATCAACGACGATCACGTCCTCGACCCCGACCATCCGGAGTCGCTCGTGTACCGCGTGAAGGATGGCAAACGGACCCTGGTCTCGGCCATGTACATGCTGAAGCCCGGATCGAACCTGAACACCGTGCCCGACATCGGCGGCAAGCTCACCCAGTGGCACATCCACGACAACCTCTGCTTCACCAACGACAAGGTCGCACCTCATGTCGTGGGGATCACCGACGCGCAGGGCAATTGCCCTCAGCCGTTCGTCAAGCTTCCCCCGGTGCCGATGATCCACGTGTGGATCGTCTCGCACCCGTGCGGGCCGTTCGCCGCGCTCGACGGTGTCGGCGCAGGTCAGATCAAGCCGGGTGAGGAGCGGCTCTGCGATCACGTGCACGGGATGGGCGGCGGGCTGTAGCACGAGCCGCGTTCCCACCCGGACCACGGAGGTCCAGCCGGAGGCAGACCAATGACGCGAGTGAGCAAGGCACAGCGGAGGGCTCACCCGAAGCTCGACCGGCTCCGCGAGGTTGCGATCCTGGCCAACGCCTGGGAGTCCGATCTGCGCTGGCTGGAAACCGTGGCCGACGAGGTGGAGGTGGTTCCCGGGCAGGTGATCGTGGCCGCCGGGGAGCTGCTCCGCGCGGTGGTGGTGCCGGCAGATCCCGATGGCCCGGCGCGGTGGGACGATCCGTTCCGCTCCACCTCTGTGGGCTACATCGTCGGCGCGTCAGCAGTGGCCAGCCGGCGTCAGCAACGGGCCACCGTCACCGCCGCTGCTCGGCTTCGGCTGTGGCTCATCCCGGTCGCCCAGTTCGAGCTGCTGCGGGAACGCTTTCCCGCAGTGGAACTGGCCATGATCGATGAAGCGCGCCGGCTGATGGGCTGACCGGCCTTCTACTCCTACTGCTAGGCGGGCGAGCCCGCTTCAGAACAGAACCAGCGGTAGGTGGCCTCGATGCCTGTGGCCAGATCGGTCGTCGCTTTCCAGCCCCGTTCGCGGAGCTTGGTCACGTCGAGCACCTTGCGAGGCATGCCGTCAGGCTTGGTGGTGTCGAACACCAACTCGGAGCCCGGATAGACGATGTCCCGCACCAGTTCGGCCAGAGCCCGGATGCTGAGGTCCTCGCCGGTACCGACGTTGATGTGTTCGGGCTCGTCATAGGTATCCATGAGAAAGAGGCAGCAATCGGCGAGGTCGTCTACGTGCAGGAACTCCCGCATCGGGCTGCCGGTGCCCCAGATGACCACCTCGGGTTCGGCGGCCAACTTGGCCTCGTGGAACTTGCGGATCAGGGCGGGGATGACGTGGCTGCTGGCCAGGTCGAAGTTGTCGTGGGGCCCGTAGAGGTTGGTGGGCATGGCCGAGATGAAGTTCGCGCCGTACTGGGCCCGATAGGTCTGGCACAGCTTTATCCCGGCGATCTTGGCCAACGCGTACGCCTCGTTCGTGGGTTCCAATGGCCCGGTCAGGAGCTGATCCTCGGCGATGGGCTGGGTGGAATGGCGCGGGTAGATGCACGAACTGCCGAGGTAGAGCAGCTTCTGCACGCCATAGACGTGGCTGGCGTGGACCACCGTGCCGTGGATCATCATGTTGTCGTAGAGGAACTCGGCCGGCCGGGTGGAGTTGGCCAGGATGCCGCCAACCGTGCCGGCCACCAGGTACACGTACTCCGGCCGGTTGGCCTTGAACCAGTAGTTGACCGCCGCTTGATCCCTCAGATCGAGTTGGTCGCGTCGAGCCACCAGCAGGTTCGTGTGACCATCGTCTTCGAGCCGGCGGACGATGGCCGACCCGACCAGCCCCGCGTGACCCGCTACGAAGATGCGGGCATCCCTGTCAACCATGGACCCTCCTCGCCATCCGCGTCGTCGTGCCTGGCGCGCTCGAGGTCAGTGAACCGGTAACTCCGAAGCTCTTGGCGAACCGTCGTCAGACCAAGCGCAGTATGCCATGTCTGGTTCTGGACCCGGCCTCTGCTCAGCGCAACGCACCCTGCTCATCCACCGGGATGCTCGACCGAGCCGCGGCGCGCAATGCCTCGTCGGTCAGATCATCGGCGGGGAAGAAGAGCTCCACTGCGAGCTCGTCCAGCGTGATGTCACGAGGCGTTCCGAACGTGGTCAGCGTGGTGAACATCGACAGCTCGACCTCGCCGAGCTCCAACCGCAACGGCACCAGGATCGCCGGATCATCCCACCCGTCCCAGAGCGAGTGCTCGCCGAGCACCATCACGTTCGGGTAGGCCCGCATCTCCCGCTCGAGGCGTTGAACGTCCGGATCGGTGGTGAGGACGACCAACCGGTGAAGCTGTTGGAGCAGGTACGCCGCCCAGTCGGGGAAGTTCAGCGTGCGAGGCGCCAACCCGTCGGGGTGCAGGCACAGGCGGAAGACGTTCATCGACGGGCCGATCACATGCTCCGGAATCCCCACTGTCAACGCGGTGGCCGCCCGGTTGGCCAGCACCACGTTCCAGTACCGGTCGATCGCCACCCCCGGGTAAGGGTCATGGGTATCGAGGAGCCGTTGCAGCGAAGCGTGGACACGGCTCATGGTCGGAGCGTCGAGCGACGTCTCGGTGTAACGGGGCGCGTAACCCGCAGCGAGGAGAAGCGAGTTGCGCTCACGCAGCGGCACGTCGAGACCCTCGGCCAGAGCCAACACGAGCTCCGGCGAAGGGCGGGACCGTCCTGTCTCCACGAAGCTCAGATGCCGTGGGGAGACGCCCACGTCGAGAGCCAGGTCCATCTGGCTCCGATGACGATGATCTCGCCACTCGCGCACCAACGGACCGACTCCAGCTCCAGCCATGAGCCCGAAGCTACGGCCGATGGTGTCTGAGCACCATGACCCGAGAGGTAGTGGCCTGCTCGCGTTCGGCTACTCGACAGGTAATCGCTTGTTCTGCCCTCCTCCTTCAGAGTCCTGGGCAGACCGGGCCGGCCCCGCGCCGTGCCCCCGAGCGAGGAGACACCATGACTGACGTGGAGACCACTGTCGATACCTACCTGGCCGCCTGGTCCGAACCCGACGAGGTCCGCCGAGCCGACATGATCGGTGCCGCCTGGACCGTCGACGGGCGGCTCACCGATCCCCCGCTGGCCGGCGAGGGTCACGATGGGATCAACGAGATGGCCACTGCGCTGCAGGTTCACTACCCGGGTCACACGTTCCGGCGCACAAGCGGCATCGACACCCACCACGAGTACGTCAGGTTCTCGTGGGACCTCGTGGGTCCCGACGGCACTGCGGCCATCACCGGGATCGACGTGGGTGAGCTCTCGGAGGACGGCCGGCTTCAGAGGATCACCGGGTTCTTCGGTGACCTCCCCACCCTCGAGGCGGCCTGAGGCTCTCCGTTCCTCGTGCCGGAGTCCACCAGAGACGGCCGCTCCGGCGCGAAGAATCTCATAGATGGGCGATGCCCGCGTGGGGTGGAGCGTCGGGCAGATGCCCGTTGACGCTTCTACGCTGCGCCCCATGCCGCATCCCGCCACCCCAAGACTCGCGCCGCTCAGCACCGAAGAGATGAGCGACGACCAACGCGCCCTGTTCGACGCCAGCCCGCCGCTGAACATCTTTGCCACGCTGGTGCGACACCCCGGGCTCTATCGCCACTGGGCCCCGTTCGGGGGGAAGCTCCTCCGCGGCTCGAAGCTTTCCGACCGGGATCGGGAGCTGGTGATCCTGCGCACCGCCTACCGGTGCGACGCGACCTACGAGTGGGGTCAGCATGTGGCGATCGCTCGGGAGGCCGGCATCTCCGACGAGGAGATACGCCGCGTCGCCGCTGGACCGGACGTCCAAGGTTGGTCGACCGAAGACGCCGCGCTGTTGCGAGCGGTCGACGAGTTGCAGGATCAGCACTGCATCAGTGACGCCACATGGGCATCGTTGGCCGATCGGTACGACGAGAAGCAGATGATCGAGCTGCCGATGCTGTCCGGCCACTACGCCCTGCTGGCCGGCGCGCTCAACTCCTTCGGGGTGCAGCCCGAGAGCCCACTGCCCGCTCTGGGGGAGGCATGAGCGCTAGTGGCCGGCTGACCGGCAAGACCGCCGTCGTCGTAGGGGCTGGGCAGACAGCGGGTGAGACGATCGGCAACGGCCGGGCCACTGCGGTGCTGTTCGCCCGAGAAGGGGCAAAGGTGCTGCTGGTGGATCGGGACGAGGCGTCGGTGGAGGAGACCGCCCGGCGGATCGCCGTTGACGGCGGTGAAGCCGTGGTCCACGTGTGTGACATCGGATCAGCCGCTGATTGCGAGGCGCTTCCGGAGGCCGCGATCGGCGCGTTGGGCCGGATCGACGTGCTCCACAACAACGTGGGTATCGGAGCGGGCGACGCATCACCGACTCGAGTGGAAGAGGACGTCTGGGATCGGATCCTCGACGTCAACCTCAAAGCGATGTGGCGCACCTGCAAGTACATCGTTCCGGTCATGCGGGAACAGCGTTCAGGGGCGATCGTCAACATCTCCTCCATCGCTGCGGTGGCCGCGGCGACGACCCTCACGGCCTACAAGATCTCCAAGGCGGGAGTGAACGCCCTCACCCAGAGCTTGACCATGACCAACGCCCGCTATGGCATCCGCGTGAACGCCATCATGCCCGGCTTGATCGACACGCCCATGGCGGTCGATGCCGGTGCCCGCGCCCGCGGCGCCACCCGCGAGGAGATGGCCACCGCCAGGGCGTCGTCGGTCCCGCTCGGTCGCCAGGGCAGCGCCTGGGACGTCGCCCACGCCGCCCTGTTCCTCGCGTCTGAGGATGCCCGTTTCATCACCGGCGCGATCCTGCCGGTCGACGGCGGCCAGTCCTCCCGTATCGGTTGACGGACGACGGCTGCCGCCGCTGAGCGAACAAGCCGGCGCTAGGCCGCTGCCGATCGCGGCTGTCGACCGTTCCAGGCGACGAGCCGGTCGATGAGCGGAGCGTCGGCGGGAACCTCGACCGCCTCGGCGAACGGGACGACCCGCCTGTCGGCGGGCACGTGCTTCATGGCCGCCTCGAAAAGGGCCGCACGGTTCTCGGACGGCAGGATCTGGCGAATGGCGCGGAAGGCGGCATCGAGCACCTCGGGATCCCAGGTCGGCTGCTGACCGGTGGCGGTGGCGAGGTCCCAGGTGTGGACGGTGATCTCGTTCAGGTAGCCGTCAAGGGTCTCCCCGCCCGGTAGCTCCGACCACGGCAGGCGCACGATGCGGGTGAGGGCGGCGTCGTCCGTCCAGGCGGCCTGCACTGCGTGGGCCGTGGTTGTCCAGGCTTCCGGCCAGGCGTCGTCGGCCACGTCCTGAACCACGTCTGGGGCCGAGAACGGATCCTCTTCCCGCCCGATCGCCGCCACCCGTCCCAGCACGCCAACGAGATGGCCGAGGAGCTGGCGCACCGCGAACTCCTCGCACGGGGTCGGATCATCGAGCTGTTCTGGCCGCACGGCTCGGATAGCCGAGCCAGCGGTCATCACCGCCTTGGCGAACCTGGCCCGCGGGTCATCGTCGCCGAACGGCGCCTTGGCTGGCGTGGTGCACTCGGAAGGTTTGGTGTTGGTCATGGGAACATCATGGGCGCACAAAGGGGACACCTACTGACCGGTTAACGGTGACATGATCCGGCGATGCGAGCCGACCGGTTGGTGGCCATCCTGTTGCTCCTGCAGTCGCGAGGGCAGGTGACCGCAGCCGAGGTGGCCACCGAGCTAGAGGTGTCGGAGCGAACGGCACGCCGCGATCTCGACGCACTCGGGATGGCCGGTCTGCCGATCTACTCCCAGCAGGGGCGCAACGGCGGGTGGCGGCTGGTCGGCGGTGGTCGCACCGATCTGAGCGGCCTGACTGCAGCGGAGGCACGGGCGCTGTTCCTGGTGGCCGGGCCGTCGTCGGCGGCAACACCGCAGGTGAAGGCTGCGTTGCGCAAGCTGGTGCGGGCTCTGCCGGAGCCGTTCCGCGACCAGGCCGAAGCCGCCTCGTCAGCGGTGGTGGTCGACCCGATGGGGTGGGGCGACCGGATCGGCGCGAGACGCAATCCCCCGCAGCTCGAGGCCGTGCAGCGGGCGGTGGTCGAAGGCGAGCAGATCAGGCTCGACTACGTGGCTCGGGACCGGGCGGCAACCATCCGGGTCGTGCACCCGCTCGGGTTGGCGGCCAAGGGTTCGGCCTGGTACCTCGTGGCCGACACGGCCGGCGGGCTGCGCACGTTCCGGGTGGATCGCATCAGCTCGGTGGAACCCACAGGCCAGCCTGTGGTGAGGCCGGATGGTTTCGAGCTGGCCGACGCATGGCGGCTGATCGCCGACGAGGTAGAGCAGCGGCGTACGCCGTTGCGGGCTCGAGCGTTGGCCCACCCTGACACCGTGGCGTTGTGCCGTTTCGTGTTCGGGACCCGGCTTCGCATTGGACCCTCCCACCCGGATGGCCGGATCGAGATCGAGCTGCGAGGTCACAACATCCGCTCCCTGGCCGGAGAAGTCGCCGGGTTCGGCGCTGAGATCGAGATCCTCGACCCGCCAGAGCTGCGGACCCAGCTTGCGGTCATCGGGTCAGACCTCGTCACCACCTACGGATGAGCGGTCGGATGATCGTTGCCGATGCTCGACGCTCAGTTGTCCGCTATCCGAATGATCCGAGGGGCTCGACAAACGAGTGCTGCTTCGGGAACAGCGTGTCGACCAGGAGTCGAGCTTCGTCTTTGACCAGGACGTCAGGAAAGATCGTGCGCAACTCGTCGACGCTGCGATAGCTCAACAGCAACTGCAGGAAGATGAGCGGTGGGCAGCGCAAAGCCGAAACCTGATCGTCGTCCTCGCTATCTGACGCCTGCCAGGGCTCGATAGCGGTCAGCTTGCCGTCGTCGAAGCCGAGCTTCAGACCTTCGCGATAGAGATCGAACATCACGTCGCCGCTGAAGCCGGCGAGGATGGATGCGGCCAGGCGGGCCTCCAGCACCGACGCAACGTGGAGCAGGAAGGCCCGCACATCGGGGATCCGGACGTACCACGCGTAGGGCAACTCGACTTGCGGAGCCAAGTTCTCGCCCAACAGGTCGTACAGGGGATGGTCCCGGCCGAGCACGAAGGAGATCTCCCGGCAGGGGGGTACGTCCGCACGAACGCCAGGAGCGCCCTGACCGAGGCCACGCAAGCTGCGCAGGAGAGAGGGGACGAGGAGTTGCGCGTCGATCCCTGGTACGAGGTTCAGCTCGGTGACCGACAACGCAGGCCCGCGTCGCCTGGCCGCCACCCATGCGTACCCGCACGCTTCTTGTTCCGCGTCGAGGATCATCCAGTAGCGACCCGGGACGCCCACCCGCGTTACGTCATGGCCCCTCACCGCGGGATCGTCCCACGCTCCTATCGCGTACCGCCACCAGTCGTCGGAGGCTTCGTGCCACACAAGGCTGGGCGAGCGACGTCGGTCATACATCGACCTGATCGGCGCGACGTCATCCAGCGTGGCGAGGCGCAGGCTCGTCCGCTCCGGTTCGTGGTCCTCCTTGTCGGGGATCAGCGTGAAGTAGGTCGTCCGACTGCCTTCGAGATCAAGCGCGTACTCGTAGCCGAACTGCCGGTAGAAGTGCGAGATGCCGGTGATGGCCTGGAGCAGATGACCCTCCGCCGCGCTGCGGGCGTGGATCATCTCGAACAGCGACCGCACCAAACCCCGGCGGCGGTAGGCCGGATCGGTGGCCACCATCTCCGGCTGGGTGACGCCGAAGGGGATGCCTCCGTAGCTCCAACGATGGCGCCAGAAGTACGTGCAGGCCACCAGCGGACGACTGGGCTGGCTGGTGTCTTCCACCACCGCCGCGTCGTCGGACGTCATGTACGGGAACGGGGGTTGCAGCACCAGCCGGGCCTCACCCACCTGCCGGGGGTTGGGCAACTCGTCCTTCTCGTTCCGAAAGACGCTGCCCAACAGCCAGGCGATCTTCTCGATGTCGGCCTCGGTGGACCAGCGCCGGATCAACCCGTCGCCAAGATCGCCGATGTAATCAGCTGAGGCAAGCTCGGCCGGCCTGTTGCGACGCGGGGGCAGAGGCAGGTCCGGCACGGCGCCATGCTGGCCGATGGACCCGAGTTCGCCAGGCTGATTTCGCGCTGCTACTTCGGGCCGCGGTTGACTTGACCTGTCAGCTAGCTGCCAGCCGCTGTCCGGTCAGCCGCCCTGACCGCCCTGCGGCGCTCCTCCCGAGCCGTCGTGCGGATCCACCGAAGTGGTGTCGCGCTCGTCGGACTTCCCAAACGGCCGATCCGACTCGCCCTTCGTGCCACCATGCTCGCGGCCCGGCTCGTCCTCGGCGTCTGCGACGTCCTCGCCTCGGCGGTTCATGCTCTGGCCAACGCCCTTCGGAGACTCGGGCGTCTCGTGGGAGACCTCACCCTCGCTGACCGAAAGCTCCTCGGCCGGGCTTGCCGTCTCTCCGACGTTCCCGGTCTTGGTCTCGGCGAGTTGCCGCTTGACGCTCTCGGCGCGTTCCTCACTCGCTGGTCCATCACCGGCGCCAGAGGTGCGGTCGTCGTAGGGCGGGACGAGCCCGCCTTCTTCCTTCTCGCCGCCTGGATCAGGGTTGGGCCCCCTCGAGGGCGAACCACCGGGCTGCGCGCTCCGGTTCCCCCCCGACGGATCGCGTCCCTCGTCGCTGTCTGCCATCAGATGTCTCCCTTTCGTGTCATGCCGACGCCCTGCCGAGCGTGACGGCCGCTTCTCGGTGAAGGCGTCCGAAGTTGTAGTAGGCCGCGCATGCCCCCTCGGAGGAGACCATGCACGTCCCGATCGGCGTCTCCGGAGTGCACGCGGTGCCGAAGACCTTGCACTCCCAGGGCTTGATGACGCCCTTCAGCACTTCCCCGCACTGGCAGGCCTTGGGATCCGCCACCCGTACGCCGGGAACCGAGTACCGCAGCTCGGCGTCCCAGGGCGCGAACTCGGGCCGTAGCTTCAGTGCGCTCTGGGAGATGAACCCGAGGCCCCGCCACTCGAAGTGCGGCCGGAGCTCGAACACCTCGGCCAGCATCTGCAGGGCCCGCGGGTTGCCCTCGTCGCGGACGATACGCGTGTACTGGTTCTCGATCTCGCAGCGACCCTCTCGGATCTGAACGAGCAGCATCACGATCGCCTGGAGGATGTCGAGGGGCTCGAAGCCGGCAGTGACGAGCGGTTTGCCGTACTGGCTGGGAACGAACCGGTAAGGGTGGTTCCCGATCACCGTCGACACGTGGCCTGGGCCGAGGAAGCCGTCCAGTCGCAGGTCAGGTGATTCGAGGATCGCCTTGATGGGGGGCACGATCGTGACGTGGTTGCTGAAGACGCTGAAGTTGCGCACGTCGTCGTCCCGGGCCTTCAGCAGGGTGACCGCGGTCGACGGGGCGGTGGTCTCGAAACCGACGGCGAAGAACACGACCTCACGGTCGGGGTTCTCCACTGCGATCCGCAACGCGTCCAGCGGCGAGTAGACGAAGCGGACGTCGGCGCCCCTCGCCTTGGCCTCGAGCAGGTTGCCGTGCCCGCCGGGGACGCGCATCATGTCGCCGAAGGACGTGAAGATCACGCCGGGCGTCTCGGCCACCGCAATGGCGTCGTCCACCCTGCCCATGGGAATGACGCACACCGGGCAGCCTGGGCCGTGCACCAGCTCCACGGTCTGAGGCAACACATGCTCGATGCCGTGGCGATAGATGGTGTGGGTGTGACCGCCACACACCTCCATGAACTTGAAGGAATCATCACCCGCCAAGTCGGTGATCCGAGCGACCAAAGCCTTCGCCGCAGTCGGATCGCGGTACTCGTCGACGAACTTCATCAGCCGGCCCTCTCCCGGGCCTCGACGCGTGACGCCAGCAGCGCCTCGATCTCGTCGTCGTAGCCCTGACCCATCATGCGCAGCGATGACAGCGCCATCGCCGCCTCCTCCTCGTCGATCTTCGACATGGCGAAGCCGACGTGGATGAGCACCCAGTCGCCGACGCCGATCTCGCCTTCTTCGAACAAGCCGACGTTGATCGTGCGGCGCACACCCGTGACTTCGACGCGCGCCAGCTGTTCGTCACCATCCAGCAGTTCGACGATCTGACCGGGGATCCCGAGGCACATTTGCTACATCCTCCGGACGCGTCGGTAGCGGGCGATGTCGGGGATCGACCGCACCAGGACGAACAGAGCGAAGAGCACCACCAGGGCGAGCACGACGAGGAAGGCGACACCGAGCGCTGCCATCACATGGCGCGGATCTTGAGGTAGCGCTGGATGTCGGGCAACGCCCCCTTGACGGCTGCTCCGATCGCGGCCAGCACCAACACGGGTAGGGCAAAGCGACGGATCACGAGACCATCTCCTTTTCTGTAATGAGCTCTTCCACCATGGCGACCGCGGCATCTACCGCGGCCGCTACCGGGGGTGACAGACCGATTCCTTCGTCGATGTCGGCGGGTTCGCACCCGACGAGCAGCAACCGTCCCATCTTTCCACCCATCTCGGCCACCATGCCGAGCACGGCCCGGGGGTCCATCTGGTGGCTGTCGAGCGGTGGTACGTCGTCGAGGTCGACCTCGGGTTCCAATACGAAGACGGTGCCCGGCGGTTCGCCACGCGGTAACGCATCGATCAGGACGACCAGGTCGTAGCCCTCGAGCAACTCGTAGGCGAGGTGGACCCCACGGATGCCGTAATCCTCGACCCGGACGCCGTCGGGGATCGGTCGGCGGGTCAGGCGCTGCGCCACCTCGCTGCCGAAACCGTCGTCGCCGTTGAAGATGTTGCCGATCCCTGCGACAAGCGTCTTCGTGCCCGTCATCGAACCGGCTCCACTTCGTCGGGGTGGAAGAAGAGGAACCGGCCTTGCCACTGGTGCAGCTCAGCGGCCTGGTCGTCGAGGGACACCGCCACGTGCTGATCGCCGTCCACGTCGAAGAAGACGCCCTCGACGGTGGCCGTGCGATCGGCCAAGAAGATGTCTTGGGCGTCCGCGCGCCGAGCTCCGGGCCGCAGCGTCACCTTCGAGCCCTTCGACACCTCGACGTCGTCGATGCGGATGGTGTCGGACCACGGGTCGACTGCGGCGTCAACGGCAGGCTCCCACCACGGCAGCGGCTTCTCCGGCGCGGGGCCCAGGGACCGGATCGCACCGTGTAGGCGTTCGAAGATCTCCGGCGCGAAATCGTCGACCCGATCGACGATGGCTGCGGCGCGAGGGTCGGTGGCGCGGGCCTGGAGCTTCTCGTCGTCGGTCAAGGTCAGCACCCGCAGGGCCAGGATCTCGTCGATCTCGGTGGCGTCGCACATGTCACCGGGGCTCTCGGCTGCCACCTCGGGCCGGTCATACAGGATGATCGGCGACGACAGGACGGTCGTGTCGTCGCCTTCGTCTCCGATCAGCACCGGGAAGGCGTTGCGGTTCGTGCACGAGGCCACTGCTCCACGAGCGAACTCGGGCGGATCGAGTGAGGACAGGAATGAGCCGTCGTCGGCGTGCAACAGCACGTGGACGCCGACCAACGACCGGCGCATGGCTTCTTCGCGACGTTGGCCGCGCTCACCCCATTCGGTGAGGTTCTCGACCTGCACCTGCAGCCGGGTCAGGGGGTACGGGCCGGGCACGTCCTCCACCGTGAGGCGCACAACACCGTCGATCGCCCAGCGTTCCCGGACGACTCGCCCGGCTGAGCCGAGCTCCTCCACCTCTCGGAAGTCCGGGATGGTGAAGGGGGTCTCGCTGCTGCCGATGCTGGCCAGGTCGACGCCGATGACGTCGACGGTCTGTTCGACCGCTTCCTCCCATGTCGCCCAACGGCGCCCGTCGACGTCGAGCTCGGCCACTGGCACGAACCCGTCGCCATCGCCGGCCTCGACCGTGCGAGCCTGTACCTGCAGGAACCGAACCCGGACGTCGACGCTGGCGGCGAGCCCGAACTCGGCGATCACCTCGGTCTGCTGCGCCCACTGCTCGGCGCCGTCGGCCTCGGCGAACGGCCGAGGAGCGAGCACGCCGAACTGCCACCGGACCTGGTTCTTGGTGGCAGAAGCGCGGTACGGGTACAGCACGTACCCCTCATAGAGGACCGCGTCGGCCACCCGCCCGGCCCGCTCGAAGGCTTCGGCGGTCTTGGCCGGGCCCATCTTGGCCGGGCCCATGCGGTCAGCCGACGGCGACGTGGTCAATGCCCGGCCTCCTTCAACAGCCGCTCGAACGCGTCGTCCCACGACGGGAGCGCGCGCTCGGCCTTGTAGCGGGTGAGGACGTCGATGGTCTCGCGGCGGAGCCGGATCCAGCCGCTGTTCGGAAAGTAGAGGTCCATCAGGTCACGCCACACGCGGACCGGCAAGCGGTACTTGGCTTCGACATGCCAAGCCACCGGCTGCACCGACACCACACCGTCACGGCGAGCGAACACGGTGCCGCTGAACAGCAGAGCCAGCGGTATCTCACCATCACCCAGAGAGTGCAGGTACTTGGCCGCGGCCACGTCGAAGTCATAGGAGCAGGTGACCGGCAGGTCGACCTCGGTGCGGCCCGTGAAACCGGTGAGCATCGCCGAGGCGTGGGTCCAGAGGAAGGGCCGCAGCGACTCGCCCCACTGCGGCTGTTCTCCGAACAGCTCGAGCAGGCGACCTTCCTCGTCCTTGGAGTAGCGGCGCCGTTGGGGCTCGATCTGGATCTGCGCCCTCAGTGCGATGGCATGGACAGGATCACCGCTGGGTTCATCAATGGCCAAGCGCAGCATCAGCGTCGGCACGGCGGCGTATGGCTCCGGGCGGGCGTCGATCACCTCGATCGCGAGATCACTCATCGACAGCGCGCCCGCAGATCGGAGAAGAACTGGTCGAGGGCGTCCTTCGCCTCGCGGCCCCCGTCGAAGCCGCGCCACAGCCGCCGCATCTGGCCCACCAGCTCATAACAAGCGTCGATCGGCACCACGAACCCGATCGGGTCGTCACCGCCGACCCGCACCAGGAGCGCCTCGACGTCGGGAACCAACGTCGCCAAGACCGGGTTCGCCGCCACCAGCTCATCCCACGCAGTCAGCTCGAGCAGCGACTCGGTGGCTCCGGCGGGGCTCGGGTAGAACGCCGTCACCCGGTCGAGCGACGAGTTCTGGAAGAAGAACGCCACGCTCACCGGGATCTGGAAGGAGTCCCACGTTCCGCCCGACATGGTGAAGTCCTCGACCGTCGCATAGCGGTCGGGCACCGCGCGGTAGCGCCCACTGCCCGCGCCGTCGGATGTGAACAGCAGCCAGCAGCCACGGCATGTGCACATCAGGCTGCGGCTCTCCGCGTTCACGACGTGCTCGTGCTCGTCGGGGATCTGCTCGTTGCACATCTCGCAGCGCTCGCCCGGACGAGGCCGGGGCGGCGCCTTGCGGATGCGCTGAAGGACACCGAGCGGATCGCCGGTCGCTGCGCTCATGGCTCTCGCGCCCAGGCCAGTCGGCCGCTCTCGCTCATCCCGTGGCGACCGGCTTCTTGGTCAGGGCGATGGGGGTGGCCGGCGTCGGCGGTGGTGGGCTCTCGTCGACCACGTTGATGTGGACGATCTCGGGGGCCGCCTCCTCGATCGCCTGTTTCACCGCGAGTTGAAGCGTGACCGCTGAGGACGGGCAGCCGTCGCAGCTACCCAGCATGCGCAGGTGGAGGATCCCTTCGTCCTCGTCGATGCCGAGCACCTCGACGTCTCCGCCGTGGGACCCGAGGTACGGGCGCACCGAATCGAGGGCGGCGACGACGCGGGCTTCGAGGTCCTGCGGATGGAGGCCGTGGAGGACCAAAAGGCTGGCCACCAGGTCATCAGCGAGCAACCGTGGGACGTCGTCATCGGCGACGAGGTCGAGGACGCGTTCGAGCCCGCCGCCGTACAGGTCGGTCACGAGCCCGACCACTTCCTCAACCGCTTCCCACGCCCGCTGGTCGAGCGAGGATCGAAGCTCTCCTAGGAGAGCTTCGATCCGGTCGCCGACCGCGCGCAGGTCAGATGCTTCCCTCAGGCCACCCGCTTCACTCGCTTCGGGTGGCTCCCTCACCCGTCATGCTCGGGCTGGCCGGTCGGGGAGTGGACCTTCTTCAGCACCTTGCCCTTGCCGAGGTACATGTGCACCCCGCATGGCAGGCAGGGGTCGAAGCTGCGCACCGTGCGCATGATGTCGATCCCCTTGAACTTGTCGACCGGGTTCTCCTCGAAGATCGTGGTGTTCATGACCGCGTCCTCGTAGGGCCCGGCCGTGCCATAGGAGTCACGCGGGTTGGCGTTCCACGGCGTCGGCGGGTACGGGTGGTAGTTGGCGATCTTGCCGCCCCTGATCACCATGTGGTGTGACAGCACACCGCGGACGGCTTCGGTGAACCCGCAGCCGATCCCCTCGTCGGGCACGTCGAAGCTCTCCCAGGTCTTGGTGTGACCAGCTCGCACCTCCTCGAGGGCCTTCTCGCAGAAGTAGAGAGCGGTGGCTGCGGCGTAGGCCTGGAAGTAGGTGCGGGCCCGGTTCCGCTCGATGGTGTTGGACCATTGCGGGATCTTCCACTCGAAGCTGACCTCGGGCTTCAGCGCGGTCTTCGGCAGGTTGATCTGCACACTGTTCCCTGTGGCCTTCACATAGCCGATGTCGACCAACCCCGATAGCGCGGTCGACCACAGGCGGGCCAACGGGCCACCGCCGGTGTCGAGGGCCAGGTGGTCCTTGCCATCGAACCACCGTGGTGACATGACCCAGCTGTACTTGTCGTCGAAGTCGCGCTTCTGGGGCTGCGGGTTGGTGTGCTGGTTCCAGGGGTGACGCCGGTCGACCGGGTTCCCGAGCGGATCCTTGGCCACGAACATCTCCTGGTCCACCCAGTCGTCGTAGAACGACGAGCCGAGCAGGATCCGGATGCCGAGGTTGATGTCGACGAGGTCGTTGGTGACCAGCTTGCCGTCGACGATTACGCCAGGGGTGACGTACATGGCCTTGCCCCAGCGCGACATGTCCTTGTACTCGAAGTTGCACACGTCGGGGTCCTGGAAAGCGCCCCAGCAGGCTAGCAGTGTGCGCCGGCGACCGACCTCCTCGTAGCCGGGCAGCGCCTCGTAGAAGAAGTCGAAGAGGTCATCGTGCATCGGCACGACCCTCTTCATGAACTCGCAGTAGCGCATGAGGCGCGTCAGGTAGTCGGTGAAGAGCTGGATGGTCGCCGTCGTGCCGACACCGCCCGGGTAGAGCGTGGACGGGTGGACGTGCCTGCCCTCCATGAGGCAGAACATCTCCCGCGTGTAGCGGCTGACCTGCAGGGCCTCACGATAGAACTCGCCCGAGAACGGGTTCAGCGAACGCATGATGTCGCCGATGGTGCGGTACCCGTGGGCCTCGGCGTGGGGCGCCTCGGTCCGGTTGGCCTGCTCGAGGACGCCGGGGTTGGTCTCGGCGACCATCTTCTCGCAGTAGTCGACCCCGACCAGGTTCTCCTGGAAGATGTTGTGGTCGAACATGAACTCGGCCGCTTCGCCGAGGTTCACGATCCACTCACCCAGGTGCGGCGGCCGAACGTTGTAGGCCATGTTCTGTGCGTAACACGAGCAGGTGGCGTGGTTGTCCCCGCAGATGCCGCAGATGCGACTGGTGATGAAGTGGGCGTCGCGGGGGTCCTTGCCCTTCATGAAGATGCTGTAGCCCCGGAAGATCGACGAGGTGCTGTGGCACTCGACGACCTTGCCCTGCGCGAAGTCGATCTTGGTGTAGATGCCGAGGCTCCCGACGATGCGGGTGATCGGATCCCATGCCATCTCGACCAAGCCGTTGCCGTTCTGGCCCGCCGTTGCGTTCTGCTGCCGTGTAGTAGATGCCATGTCGTCTACCTCCAGTCCTTCCTGTGACCGGTGAGCAGCTCATGGCCGCGCTTCCGCCACTTGGGTTCTTTGTCGACGGTCTTCGCTGTCATGCTCCTCAGGCCACGGATGGCCGACCCGTAGAGGCCGCTGGCTGCCGTGGACACTCGGGCGCCCGGTGGTTCATCCATGAACGGCATGAACTTGTCGGGGAAGCCGGGCATCGTGCACCCGATGCAGATGCCGCCCACGTTCGGGCAGCCGCCGATGCCGTTCATCCAGCCCCGCTTCGGGACGTTGCACTTGACGACCGGGCCCCAGCAGCCGAGCTTCACGATGCACTTCGGTGAGCCGTACTCGGTGGCGAAGTCGCCCTGTTCGTAGTAGCCGGCACGGTCGCATCCCTCGTGCACCGTTGCGCCGAACAGCCACTGCGGCCGCAGCGCTTCGTCGAGCGGGATCATGGGCGCCTGCCCGGTGGCCTGGTACAGGAGGTAGAGAAGCGTCTCGGACATGTTGTCCGGATGAGCGGGACAACCCGGGATGCACACGATCGGGATGCCGGCCTTGGACTTCCAGTCCCAGCCGAGGTAGTCGGGCACGCCCATGGCGCCGGTTGGGTTGCCGGCCATGGCATGGATGCCGCCATAGGTGGCACACGTGCCCACCGCCACCACGGCCAAGGCCTTCGGCGTCAGGCGGTCGAGCCACTCGCTCGTGGTCATCGGCTGGTCGGTCTCAGGGTTGTTCCCGAAGCCGCACCAGTAGCCCTCGGCCTTGATCGCTTCGTTGGGGATCGAGCCCTCCACCACCAGCACGAACGGCTCGAGCTCGCCCCGGTCGGCCTTGAAGAACCACTCGAGGAAGTCGTCGGCGCCGCCATTGGGGCCGCACTCGAAGTCGATGAGCGGCCAGTGGACAGCGATCTTCGGTAGCCCGGGGAGGGCGCCGAGCGCTATCTCCTCGATGCTCGGCTGGGTGGCCGCGGTCAGCGCGACGGAGTCGCCGTCGCAGCTGAGGCCGGCGTTGATCCACAGCACGTGGACCACTAGCTCGTCTGGGGGGGCTTCGGCCTCGGTCACAGACACAGCAGACCTCCAAGGGTTGGGCCGCGCGGGCGGTGCCGGAGATCGTCACCTGAACGCGACATTCGGTCAATGAGTGGGTTTTGCACCCATACCGACGTCGGCCGCCGATCGTGCACCGTCTGCGCTCCACTGGTCACAGCTCGTGATCAGCGGCGTCACGGGGTCCTATTTCGACGGCCCGACGCGCGACTCGGTCACCAGTCTCGGGCCGCGGCCACCGCGGCCTGGCCAATGCTGATGCCGCCGTCGTTGGGCGGGACCTGCTGGTGCACGAGCACTTCCAGACCGGCATCGGCGACCCGATCCTCGATGATCTCGCTGAGCCGGACGTTCTGGAACACCCCACCGCTCAGCGCCACGGTCGCGATGTCGTGCTGGAGGGCAAGGTGGACGGCCATGTCGGCGGCCGCCCGCCCGATCGCCTCGTGGACACCGGCGGCGACCACGGCGACCGACCTGCCCGCTGACCGATCGGCGACGGCCTCGGCGATGAGGGGCCTCGGGTCGAGCACCATCTGCCCGTCCTCGGTGGCGACGTCCACCGGGTACGTCGGCGCCTCGCTCCGGCTGACCGTGCTGGCGGCCGCTTCCAGCGCGATGGCAGCCTGCGCTTCGTAGCTGACGACGGTTCGCAGCCCGAGGAGGGCAGCGAGGGCGTCGAACAGGCGGCCCATGCTGGTCGTCGTCGGCCCGTGACCCCGAACTGCCAGATCGGCCACCGCGGCGAGACGGTCGTCGTCGAACGCCGCCTCCACACCAGCCGCACTGGCCCAGGCCACCGCCATCCGCCAAGGCTCACGGATGGCCGCTGCGCCACCGGGCATCGTCACCGGCGCGAGGTGGCCGAGCCGTTCGAAGCCGCGAAGGTCTGCCAGTAGGAACTCCCCGCCCCAGAGGGTGCAGTCGGTTCCGTAGCCCAGGCCGTCGAAGGCGACGCCGATGACCGGCTCGGTGTGGCCGTGGTCGACCATGCACGACGCGACATGAGCGTGATGGTGCTGCACGGCGCACGGCTCGAGGTCGAGGTCGGCCGCGAACTTGGTGGACAGGTACTCGGGATGGAGGTCATGGGCCACGACCTGCGGCTTCACCGCGTAGAGCCGGCACAAGTGGTCCACCGCCTGGAGGAACGAGCGGTACGTGGCCAGGTGCTCGAGGTCGCCGATGTGATGGCTCGACACGACTGAGCCGCCGGTGGTGACCGCCACCGTGCTCTTCAGCTCCGCGCCCACGGCGAGCACCGGACGCCGGGCGGCGATGGGCAGCGGCTGGGGCTCCGGTGCGTAGCCCCGGGACCGACGCAAGAGCTGGATGCCTCGTCCCGGTCGAAGCCGCGCCACCGAATCGTCGCAACGGATGTGGATGGGCCGGTCGTGAACGAGGAGCCCGTCGACCAAGGGCCCTAGGCGGGCGACCGCGTCGTCGTCGTCGTGGGCGATGGGTTCGTCGCTGAGGTTCCCACTCGTCATGACCAGTGGCCGCCGGAGCGCGGTCATGAGCAGGTGGTGCAGTGGCGAGTAAGGCAGGAACACACCGAGCTCCGATAGACCGGGGGCGACCCCGGCCGCCACCGGCGCGTCCCGTTGGCGAGGGGCGATGACGATCGGCCGGCGGGGCGAGATCATGGCGGCGCAAGAGGCCGGCTCCAGATCGCAGAGCGCCTGGGCCGCGAGCAGATCGGCGACCATGACCGCGAACGGTTTGTCGTCGCGTGCCTTGCGTCGCCGGAGCTCGGCGACCGCGAGCTCGCTCGTGGCATCGGCCGCGAGGTGGTAGCCACCGATCCCCTTCATCGCGATGATGCCGCCCTCCTGCAACGCGACCACGGCTGCGTCGAGCGCTTCGTCGTCTTCGCAGTCGACCGTGCCGTCGGGATGGCGCCACTGCAGTCGCGGTCCGCAGTCGGCACAGGCATTGGGCTGAGCGTGGAAGCGCCGGTCTGCGGGATCGTCGTACTCCGCCCGGCAGGTGGCGCACATCTCGAACCCGGCCATGGTCGTGGCCGGTCGGTCGTAGGGGACGCCCACCACGATGGTGTAGCGGGGGCCGCAGTCGGTGCAGTTGGTGAACGGGTAGCGGTAGCGCCGGTTCGCCGGGTCGTCGACCTCAGCCAGGCAGGCTGCGCAGGTGGCCGTGTCGACGCTGACGGGCACGGATGGGGCGCCATCTGCCGCGGTGGCGGCGATCTCGAAAGCGCGTTCCCCGACCGGGCCGATCGCCGTCACGTCCACCGAGGACACGATGGCCAGCGGGGGCGGCTCGTCGACCAGGCGCCGGCACAGCTCTTCGATGGCTACCTCGTCGCCCTCGGCCTCGATGACCACCCCGGCGCTGTCGTTGTGGACGAAGCCGGTGAGAGCGAGCTCCAGCGCGGCCCGGTACACGAACGGGCGGAACCCCACACCTTGCACCGTGCCTCCCACGATGATGCGACGGCGAGTGACAGGTGACGGGTTCAACAGATCCGAGGCAGCGGATCCCCGACCAGCATGTCGACGATGCGGGTCCCGCCGAACGAGGTGAGCAGCACGACGACGCGTTCCGGGTCGCTGCGGATCTCGCCGACGATGGCCGCGTTGCGGCCCAGGGGATGGGCCTGGAGGGCGGCCAGCGCAGCTTCGGACTGGTCCGGCGGCACCACGGCGACGAGCTTGCCCTCGTTGGCTACATACAGCGGGTCGATGCCGAGGAGGTCGCATGCGCCGTTCACGGCCGGCGCGACCGGCAGCTTCGTCTCGTCCAGCACCACGGCCAGGTCGGTCGCCCGGGCCAGCTCGTTGCACACGGTGCCGACGCCACCACGGGTGGGGTCGCGCAACCAGCGGGTGCCAGGGGCGGCGGCGATCAGGTCGTCGACGATGCCGCCAAGGGGCGCCGTGTCCGAGCGGATGTCAGCCTCCAGAGCGAGGTCGCCACGCGCCAGCATCACCGCCATGCCGTGATCGGCGATGGTGCCCGAGATCAGCACCTGGTCGCCCGCTTGCACGAGGTCCGGAGCGAGCCTTCGCCCTTCCGGGATCACGCCCACGCCGGCCGTGGTGATGTACATGCCGTCGGCCGCCCCCCGGTTCACCACCTTGGTGTCGCCGGCGACGATGGCCACGCCGGCGTCGACCGCGGCGGCGGCCATGTCGGCCACGTGATCCCGCAGCTCCGCCATCGGAAAGCCCTCCTCCAAGACGAAGGCCGCTGACAACCACTGCGGACGGGCTCCCAACATGGCGAGGTCGTTGACGGTGCCATGGACCGCCAGGTGCCCGATCGACCCACCGGGGAACGTGCGGGGCTGCACGACGAAGGAGTCGGTGCTGAACGCCAGCCGGTCGCCGCCCGGGACGGTGAGGGTGGCGGCGTCGGCCAAGGCACCGAGCTCGTCGTTGGCGAAGGCGTCGAGGAAGACCGAGTCGACCAGCGCGGCCGACGCCTTGCCGCCTGCGCCATGGGCGAGGGTCACCACCTCGTCGTTCAGCCGGGGCCGGCGGCGACGGAACGCCTCGATGCGTTCGAGCACCGCGGATTCGCGGTCGCCACCGGCGATGGTCATGGGGCCGGGACCCTAACTGTGTCCAGCGCCTGCTGGACCTCTTGCCACAACGCGACGACGACCGCCGCCTGGGCCTCCTGGATCCGATGCACGCTGTCGGCTCGCACCACGATGCAGTGATCGATGTCGTTCGACGCGGCCATGCGGCCGCCGTCGAAGCCGGACAGTCCGATGGTGAGTACGCCGCGGCGGCGAGCTTCCGCGAAGGCGACGATGAGGTTCTCTGAACTGCCGCTGGTCGACAACCCGAGGGCTATGTCACCGAGGTGGGCGTGGGCGATGAGCTGTCGGGAGAACACGAGGTCGAAGCCGACGTCGTTTCCCAGCGCGGTGAGCACGGCCTCGTCAGCGGCCAGCGACCGTGCGGGCAGGGCCGGTCCGCCTGGCGGGCGGACGAACAGCGCGGCCACACCTGCCGCGTCGGTGGCGCTGCCACCGTTGCCGAACGCGAACAGTTGGCCGCCACCGCGGAACCGTTCGGCCATGGCGCCCGCAGCGTCGGTGATGGCTTCGGCCGAGGCCGTAAGGGTCGTCGTTCGAAGCGTGCGACTCTCGGTGGCCTTGGCCTCGGCCGAACGGGCCAGGTCGGCCAGCAGCGCGGGCGCGTCACGTTCGTCGGCCTCGATGAACGGATAAAGGAAGTCCGTCACTGGGTTCGCCCGTTTCGGGTTCTGCTCGCTCGCTGACGCTCCATCACTCGCGCTCGTCCACGATGGTCAGAGCGGTGCCGGCGTGGACGAGAACGAGGTCACCCGGGTTGAGGTCCCCGACGATGGTGGTGTCGATCTCCTCCACACCGGTGGCCGTGCGGACGCTGGCCGTCACAGCGGAGGCACGGACCACCTCGGCCAGGCGGCCCTCGTCCGAGCACGTGGTGCAGACCGGGCCCTCGCACTGATCCTCGTCGTGCAGGAGCCCAGGGTGCTCGAAGCACACGTGGGTCAACTCCCACAGCAGGTGGTACACGAGGACGAAGCGGCCGTCATGGGCCGCCAGAGCAGCGTCGTCGCCCACCCAGAGCACGTGGTCGGCGGTCCCCGGGGCAGGGCGGTCCCCTGCGCCGATCCAGACGGTCGTGGCGCCCCAGGACGATGCCCGGCGCAGCACCGCGGCCACGGAGTGGTCGGACTCGGCCCCGACGATGAGGATCACGTCGCCAGCGCGGACGAGCGAGCGGAGGATGCCGAGAGCGTCCTGCTCCCCTGCCGTCACGGCGACTGCCGGGAGGGCGCGCTTGCCGACGATCACCGGGTGGACGAACTCCACCGCGACATGCTGGGCGTGCTCGGCGGCGTACGGCGCCCAGCACCACATCGTCGCTCCCGACGCGAAACGGCGGGCCAGGGACAGCGCGGCCGAGGCCAGATCAGCGGCCAGGGGTCCGAGCGTCTCGTCGCTCGGCGGGTGCTCGCTCATCCCCCTCCTCGTGTTCGACGGTGGCGGTGCCACGGGAGCGTACCTTCTTGACCGCCCGCCTTGACCGGTCGAACGACCCGGGCTAGCAACGGGACGCACGGGGAGGTGAGGCATGGTCAAGAGATCGACCGGTGTCACGCAATGCCAGTTCGCGACGGCCGCACCGCGACATTTCCTCTACCCGGCACTGCTCCTCCTCTTGGCCGAGGAGCCTCGTCACGGCTACCGGCTCGTCGATGCGCTGCTCCGCCTCGGGTTCGGCCCCTTCGACCGACCCAGCGTCTATCGGGCGCTGGTCGAGCTCGAGGGCGACGGGCTGCTGCGGTCGTGGTCGGCGTCGCCGACCGCTGGGTCGACGCGACACGTCTACGCCGTGACCGAGGACGGTTTCGCCACGCTGGCCGAGTGGATGGAAGTGGTCGATGACGAGCAATCGTTGCTGTCGGGAGTGCTGAAGCGTTACGACGCAGTCCTCGAAGGCTTGGCCGACGACCTCCAACCGGATTAGCGACGCGATCGGACCAGACCAAATCGTTGACAAGAACAACGATTGCGCAGCTACGCTGCGGCAGTGGCCACCACGCGGCACGACGACATCGACGCGGTGCGCAGGTTCAACCGCTTCTACACCCGCCAGATCGGCGTTCTCGGCGAGGACTACCTCGTCCATGGCCTGGGCTTGACCGAGGGTCGGGTGCTGTTCGAGTTGGCCCACACAGAAGAGGCGACCGCAGCCGACCTTCGCCACGCGCTCGGTCTCGACCGGGGCAACCTCAGCCGACTTCTGGGGCGGCTCGAGGAGCGAGGCATCCTGCGCCGGCGCCGGTCGGCCGCTGACGCCCGACGCCAGCAGGTGGAGCTGACCCCGAAAGGCCGGCGCCTCTTCGCCCAGCTGGACGAACGCGCCGCCACCGGCATCGACGAGATGCTCCGGGAGCTGCCCGAGGACGGACGCCGCCGCCTCACCGCCGCCATGACCGACGTGCGTCACCTGCTCGGCCGCGAGATGGAGGGTCCGGCGTCGATCCGCGCCGCCGCGCTCACCGATCTGCCGTGGGTGTTGGACCGGCACATCGCGCTGTACGGCGACGAATACGGCTGGGGCGCCCATTTCGCCGGCGAAGTGGCGAAGATCTTGGGTGCCGTCGCCGAGGCCCACGCTGACCCGCGGCAGCAGGGCTGGATCGCCGAGCAGGACCGGAGTCGGCTCGGCGCGGTGTTCTGCATGGCCGATGATGAGCACATCGCCCGGCTCCGCTTGCTCATCATGGAACCGGCCGCACGAGGTTCGGGCCTGGGTACCAGGCTGGTGGAGACCTGCGTCGGGTTCGCCCGCCAAGCCGGCTACGAACGCTTGGTGCTGTTCACCCAGAGCGTGCTGCTTCCCGCCCGCCACATCTACGCCAAGCTCGGCTTCACCCTCGACTCCACCCACCCCGACGAGAGCTACGGCGCCGGCTCGGTGGGCGAGACCTGGTCGCTCAGCCTCTGACCGCCCGGCAGTCCGCTCGCCCGCGAAGGAACGACGACCTCTACAGATCTGGCGGGTCTCATGGGCACGACCTCCAAAGTCCTGGACACCATGGAGAGCGCCGGGTACGTCCGTCGAACCTCCGACAGCGACAAGCTTCCGCCTGTACGGCCGACGTGGTAACCCTGCGCAACGGCCTCTGCCTGGCCTCGGAGGGAACTGCGATGGAAACCATCGATGTCACGTCGGAAACGTCGCCGACGGAGGTTCGCATGGACCGCGGCGGCAGGACGGCCGGTCGCCGAGGGATGGCGGCGAGCCGATGATCCAGTTCGAGAACTTCTCCGACGCTGAGCTCGAGGAGTTCCGCCGCTTGCAAGGCGTGTCCTACGACGTGCTCTGTGAGGTGGTGGGGAAGCTCACCCCTGGGGTCACCGAGCGTGATGCGACGCGTTGGGCGATGAAGGGCTACCGGCGAGAGGGCGCCGACCGCTTCTTCCACCTGCCGGTCGCCCTGTTCGGTGACCGCACCACGCTGCCTGATCCATGGACCACCGAGTCGTTCTGGCCGACCGACCGGGTGCTCGAACCGGGCGATCCCGTCGTACTCGACGCGTCGCCGATCTTCGACGGCTACGTGGTGGACACCTCCATGTCGGTGACCTGCGGGCCCGAGCCGAGCCCGGCGCACGCCGCGGCGATGGCGGACGACCTGACCTATCGCGTGACGGTCCTGGAGGCGGTCCGCTCCGGCGCCACGTTCCGGGAGATCGCGGAGACCGTCGACGCCGACTTCGCCCGGCGGGGCGATCGGAACTGCCACCGGCTGCACCCCGAGGAGGTGCTCGGGCACCGAGTGGTCCGCATCACCGATCCGAGCGCGGTGCCACCCCCGGACCCGAGCGGCTTCGATCCGACGGTGCTCGGCTGGTTCATCAACGGGATCGTGGCGGCCCAGGATCACGGCGCGCCGTCGCCGACCTGGAGCGACCGGCCGACCTCAGACCACCAGCCCGCGCCGGGGCTGTGGGCCGTGGAACCCCACCTCGGCCGCGGAGACCTGGGCGTGAAGTGGGAAGAGCTCCTCGTCGTCGAAGGCAACGACGCCTACTGGCTCGACGACGACGTCCCCCACCTGCGCTGATCCGCCAGCACTCCAATGGAGATAGGCGTCCCGACGGCAGCCGTGTCTGGAGCGGCATCGAGGACGGTCATGACCGCGATCCCTTGTCGCCCAGGAGGCCGAGCTGACGCAGGATCGTGACCGAGTCGAAGTAGATCCGCTCGCAGGTGATCCGGTCCCCTTCAAACTCGAAGATGGCGGCCATGCGAGCGCGGAACTCCTTGCCGGTCGGAGCGAAGCCGGCGAACTTGCCGAGGTGCGTGCCCAGGAGGTCGAACTCCACCACCACGGCATCGTCAGCGTGACGGAGCGAGTGGATCTCGTTGCGTTGATCGGGGAACGAGGCGCGCGACCCGGCGTAGTAGCGGCGGACCTCCTCCTCCCCGTCGAACACCTGCCCGGTCCCTATCAGCTCGTAGCGGGGATGGTCGAACGTGGCGAGGGTGGCGTCGAAGTCGAGCCGGTTCTCGGACTCCATGTGCTCCCGGATGACCGCGTCGCGGGCGGCCCGCAGGGCGACCGCCTCGGTGTTCGTCATGGTCTGCTCCCGTCGGCAGTACGGCGCATGGGCACGCCGAATCACAGCACATACTGCGTGGCAGCAGCGGACGCAGCGACAGGCCCCTGACGCGGCCTCGGCCGATCCGTAGAGTCACGGGCCATGGCGACCGCAGAGGTGTTGGCCAGCGATCGACGGAAGCCGCGCCGCTGGGAGTGGCTGGCACCGGCCGGCGCGCTGGGCTTTCTACTCACGGTCGGCCTCGGAGCCGTCGCCATTGGGGCGACGACCCCCGACGGCGACGCACCGGCACGGGAGATAGCCAACTACTTCGCAGAACACCGCGGCGGCCACCTCATCGACGCGTTTCTCGTCTCCCTCGGCGGCTTCGTGTTCTACCCCTGGTTCCTCTCCAGCCTGTGGCGGGGGATCCGACGGGTGGAGAGTGACGACGGCCTCTGCGCGCCGGCAGCGCTGGTCGGCGGTGTGACGCTGCTAGGGCCGCTGCTGATCCTCGTGACTGCGTGGGGGGCAGCCGCCCTCAAGGCCGGTCCGCGACGCGATCCTGCGGTGGCCGCCGGGCTGTTCGACCTGGGCAACGTCGCTTTCCTGCTCTTCCCGCTCCCAGCCTCGTTACTCGTCCTCGCCACCACGTTGGCCGGGCGGCTTGGCGGCCTGCTCCCCACCTGGCTGGACCGGCTCGGGTGGCCGTTCGCCGTTGTGATGGTGCTGGCGATCCCATTCGGTCTCTCGCAGCTGAGTTTCGTGCTGTTCTCGCTCTGGCTCGCGCTGGTGGCTCTCGTCCTTCTCCGCGACGGCCGGCGCTCGATCCACGCGGAAGCCCGCCGGTAGGACCGGTCACGTGCCCGCTGTTCGGGCGAGAAGCAGAGGCGCTCCTGCAGCGCTGGGCGCCGCCGGTTCAGGAGAGCGAGGCCCAGAACGGCTCGAGGATCGAAGCGGCCGCCTCCGGCGCTTGGTATGGCCAGAAGTGGCCGGCTCCTTCGATGCGCTCGAACCGGGCTCCGAGGGCCTTCGCGGTCTCCGCGGCCAGGGCCTCGTCACCGAACGGATCATCTGTGGGGTTGAGGACCAAACCCGGCGCGCTCGTCGGCGTCCATGGTCCCCAGTCGTGGTGGGGGTTCGGCGTGGCGGAACGGTAGAGGTCGAGGATGCAACCGCCCATCGTGGCGTCGGACCCGGCGGCCATCTCCAGCGCGTCCTCATGGGGCACGCCCATGGCTTCGAACAACGACGCGCGTTCCTTGGGTGTCTGAGCGTTCTGGCTCTCGACGAAGGCTTCGCCCTCACCAGGCGTCTGCCACAGCTTGCCGATGTCGTGCCACTCGTAGTCGGGGTGGGCGATGTTCCCGATGTCGGCCACCCACGAGTGGAGCCGGTCGCCGTGCGCAGTAGCGATTCGGTAGGTGAGTCCGGCGCCCCAGTCGTGACCGACCAGGTCGATCGGGTCCTGGAACTGTTCGAGCTCGCCGAGCAGCCACCTGGCGTAGTCGTCTTTGGTGGCGCCGAAGCCGTCTGGTCGCGGACAGCCGAAGCCGGGGAGTGCGAGCGCTACCGACTCTCGATCGATCGCATCGCGGACCTTGCGCCAGATGGCTGCGGTCTCTGGCACCCCGTGCACGAAGATGATCACGGTCTGGAACCTAAGTCATTTCGAGGGGTGCGGCCGAAGCTGTCCGCGGGTTTGAGCCCCGCACCTCGCAACAGCTGGGTTCCTCTGGCGCGGGCGAGATCGGCGGCGACGCCGCGCTCCGCGATTGCCGTCAGGACAGATGGCTAGCTTGCGGCCGTGGAACTCGCTCCATCCACCGCCGAGATCTACGTCCGTCATGCCCTCGCCCAGATGCTGGAAGTGGCCGAGCGCGTCGGTGACGAGAAGGTGAACGAGCGCCCGTTCGGGCCGGATACGAACGCGGTTGCTGCGCTGATCATCCATTGCTGCGAGGTGAGCGAGTTCTGGCTTGGGCATGTGGCGCTCGGGCGCCCCAGCCGCCGCAATCGCGACTCGGAGTTCTCCAGGACCGCGACCGTCCGCGAGCTGCACCAGTTCGTAGACGACGCATTGGTGACGACGGTGGCCGACATACGAAGTCTCGAGGCCGGCAAGGGACAAGACGAAGGCGGCCGCCAGTTCCTGGAGGGTGGCGACGGCTCCGACGCAGCCGTGGTGGTCCATGTGCTCGAAGAGCTCTTCCAACATCTGGGGCACATGGAGATCGCCGCGGACTCCTTCCGCGCACCATGAAGTCTCGACCGTCGAAGCTGACCGCTATGGCCGTCTGCGCGCTGGTCTCGTGGGGCTCGCTGAGCGCCTGTTCGCAGGATGCGCCGCAGCGCCGGGCCGAGCCTCGTTCCTCGACGAGCTCGACATCGACGACCGCCGCGCCACGCCGCAACTCGCCCGCCACCTCTACCACCGCGCCCGTGACGACGGTTTCAACCACGACAACGACCACAACCACTGGCTTGCCGGCGGCGGTGCCGCCCGCATCCACCGCCGGGCTGACCATGCAGCTGGTCAAGAGGATCACCGGGAGGATCTCGCCCAAGTCCGTCGTGGCGTCGGACCGGGGAGTCGTCTTCGCCCAGAACATGATCTACAACCACACGGTCACCGTGTACGACAAGGACGGCAACCTCCTCGCCACCATCCCCGACACGGTCGACCTCGCCAAGTTCGGGGTGCCCGGTCATCCGCCTGGCCAACTCAGGGGCGGGCCCGTGGAGGCGGCGTTCTCTCCGGATGGCCGAAGTGCTTGGGTGTCCAACTACTCGATGTACGGGCCGGGGTTCAGCCGCGAAGGCCACGACACCTGCTCGCCGGCGAACGGCTACGACTCGAGCTTCGTCTACCGGATCAACGTGGCGACAAGGTCGATAGACAAGGTGGTGCCGGTCGGCACCGTGCCGAAGTACGTGGCCACCACACCCGACGGCCGGTACGTGCTCGTCTCCAACTGGTGCTCCTACGACCTGAGCGTCATCGACGCAGCCAGCGGCGCCGAGGTGAAGCGGCTGAACATGGGCGGTTCGCATCCGCGCGGCATCGCCGTCGATCCGTCGTCCAGGACGGCCTACGTGGCGATCATGGGTGGGCGCGACATCGTGACCGTGGACCTCGCCACGTTCGCCCTCGGTCGCATCAGCAACGTGGGCAGCGGGCCCCGCCACCTGGTGATGAGCCCGGACGGCTCCACTCTCTACGTGACCCTCAACGGTGACGGCATCGTGGCCAGGGTGGATGTTCGGTCCCAGCAGGTCACGGGCCGGGTGCAGACCGGGTCGCAGCCTCGCAGCATGGACATCTCCGCCGACGGCCGGTCGCTGTATGTCGTCAACTACGCCTCCTCCACGGTCAGCAAGGTCGACGCCGCGACGATGACCGTGCGCCAGACGATCAGCACCGGGCACCACCCGATCGGCATCACCTATGACTCGCTGACCGGCCGGATCTGGGTGGCCTGTTACTCCGGGACGATCGAGGTCTTCGCCGAGGCTTGAACTGCCTGACCGCTCTCCAGGCGCGGCCGGACGCGCGCTGTCCGACGTCGGGAGCCCCGCGTGCCATGAACGTACGGCGCAGGAGGACGACTGGTGCAGGCCACACGATCGCGCTTACAGTTCGGCGGGGGACCCGACGACCGGGCCATCGAAGCGCCTCTGCAAGGCGCAATCCGCACATCAACGGAGGAACTACATGCACGGTATGAGACATGCACAGAGGCTCCGAGTCTTTCGGCGGGGCAGCGCGATCCTGGCGGCCGGTGCTCTCACGCTCGGTCTCGCCTCTCCGGCCTCAGCGCTCACCGCAGTCGATGTGCAGGCCAACAACCCGCAGGTGGCAGGCGATCCCACGTCTGACACGACGGCCCGGTTCCCGACGAACAAGCAGAACGAGCCCTCCATCGCCGTCGATCCCACGGCCGCCGCCCCGGCATCGTCGCACCTGATCGCCGGATCGAACGATGAGCAGCGCCAGCCCGCCTGTGGCGCTCCCCCGCGCACGACCGATGATCTCAGCGACTGCTCCTTCTTCCCGGGCGTCGGCACTGACGGCGTCTACACCTCTGCCAACGGTGGGCTCACCTGGACCAACCGTGGCCTCCTGGACGAGCAGGCCGGCTGGCGGGCCTCGCGGCTGGTCAGCGACGGTGACCCGGTGATCGTGTACGGGCCCCGTTACAACTCGGCCACCCGCACCTTCAGCAGGACGGCCTATGACGCCTACTACCAGAGCCTGGCGTCCTACAAGATCGGCCAGCAGCCTGGCAACCAGGACCCGGAGTTCATCGTCGTCTCGAAGAGCTCGGACAACGGCCTGACCTGGGGTGGCCCTTCGGTGATCTCCAACGCTCACGGCCCGACCTTCAACGACAAGAACGCCATCTGGGCCGACAAGAACCCGAGCTCGCCGTATTACGGCCGGCTCTACTCCTCGTGGACCCAGTTCCGGGGCATCCCGGGCAGGGCTGAGCCGATCCTGACCTCGTACTCCACCGATGGCGGTCGGACCTGGTCGATCCCGAGGCAGCTCTCCGGTGCGTCGAACAACTCGGTCACCGGCGGCCGCCAAGGCTCTGCGGTCCGCACCGACGGCCACGGGCACGTCTACGTGGCTTGGGAGGATGGCGGCTACCAGGTGTACGCAGTGAGCACCAACGGCGGCTTCTCCTACTCGCGACCGGCGATCATCGGCCGGGTCGTCGATCTGGTCGATCCCATTCCCGGGTCCAACTTCCGCAACGACAGCTTCCTGAGCCTGGCCTCGGACCCGCGGGCGAAAAGCACCACGCTGTACGCGGCATGGGTCAACCGCACCGTCACCGACGGCTCGGCCGCCCAGTTGGTCGTCTACCGGACGACCGGCACCGGCTGGTCCCGGGTTGCCACTCCGTTCAGCGGCTCGGTCACCGGGAGCGGCGTGCCGTTCTTCCAGGGCGTCGACGTGTCCGGAACCGGTCGGGTCGATCTGGCCTGGCAGGCCCTGACCGCGGTCAACCCGGCGACCTTCGGCACCGGCAACGCCTCCATCAACGCCTACGCCTCCTCCTCACCGGCGGGGGGCACGGCGTTCAGCGCTCCGACCAGGGTGTCCAGCGTGTCCTCGGACCCGGCCGCCTCTTCGCAGAACAACCTGAAGCGCCAGTTCTGGGGCGACTACAGCACGTTGGTCTCCAAGGGCAACACGGCGTGGTTCATCTACACCGATAGCCGCCACGGCGTCGGATGCCCGGCCGTGGACGCTTACCAGCGGTTCCTTGTCTCCTCTGGGGCCAAGGTCGAAGGTGAGGAGCGGGGCACCGACAGCAAGGCAGTCAAGGACGGGCCCGAGGACGGCGACAAGCCGGCCCCGCCGACCGATTGTCCGCCACAGTTCGGCAACACTGACCCGTTCGTCAGCGTCATCACGCCCTAACCCAGCAACAACTCCCAAGCGTTTCGAAGAGGGGTGCCCCGCACAGGGGCACCCCTCCTTGCTGTCTGATCGGCGCCAGCCGGCCCGGCCGGGCTCCTTGTGCAACCAGGAGCCCTTCCTTGGAGCCGGTTCAGTCGTCGAGGCGCTCCTCCAACCCGACGGTCACGACGTCGCCGGCTTGTTTCGAGATCGCCGTGCGCGTCTCGGCCTTGATGGGCAGCTTGTGGGTGCCGTCACCCAAGGCCATGAACGAGCTGCGAAAGGGATGGCCGTCGACCGTGCCGCGCACCTTCACGAGGCCACGGGTGCCTGAGTACTCGGCTGAGTTCGGCATGACGACGAAGGTCCATCCGCCCTTGCTCGGGCTCTTCTGCAAGATTGCGGTGAACCGCTTGTCCAACTTGGCATCACTACTTCTCCTGGTCGTTTACTCCCATCAAGACCGAGGATCGCGCGGACTCATCGCTGATCATGCAGCTTTACAGGCTCTTCGCGTTGAAGTGGGGAGCGTGATCCTGGCGCTGGTGGGTTGAGGGTCCACTAACGGCGGCAGGGGTCCCGCCATCGTTGCGGCTGTTCGAAGGCTGCGACGATG